>ENA-UOOI01000171-UOOI01000171.1-fermentation-metagenome-genome-assembly--contig:-NODE-171-length-82877-cov-10.221173_pt1 | contig 82877 bp, 82 predicted proteins | sample MGYA00245779_ERZ724027 | MGnify/ENA primary metagenome ERZ724027 (study PRJEB28704, sample SAMN03018318) | fermentation metagenome | biome: anthropogenic terrestrial biome; feature: soil; material...
TCTTCAGTTTGCGGGATATCCTGACCTCCGAGACGCTTTCCCCAAGAGTCTCCTTAACGAAATCCAAGGTGTCTTTGTGCCCCTCTTCCTTCTCTTCCGATTCCTTCTTCTCCTCTTCGGATTCGAGCCCCAGGTCGTCCGTGGACACGTTGCAGAAATGCTTCCCGCCGTATTCTCCGAGGATGTTCACAAGGAACGAATCCACATCGTCCGTCATTAGCAGCACGCCGTAGCCCTTTTCGAGCACGGGCTCCATCTGCGGCAGGCTCTTGGCGTGTTCGGCCGAATCGGAGACGATGAAGTATATCTTATCCTGTTTTTCAGGCATGTTCTTCACATAGTCCGACAGGCCCGTCATCCCGCCCGCGGAGGACTCGAACATCAGCAGGTCTTTGAGCATGTCCTTGTCTGCGCCGTAGTTGTCCACCACGCCGTACTTTAGCTGCAGTCCGAAGCTGCCGTAGAATTCCCTGTATTTCTCCGGTTCGTCCTTCATCATGCGTTCCAGCTCGGACCTGACCTTCTTGGCCAGGTTCGAACCGACCGCTTTGAGGGTGCCGTCGTTCTGCAGCATCTCCCTGGAGATGTTGAGCGAGAAGTCCGGAGAATCCACTACTCCGCGCACGAAGCGCAGGTAGTACGGGAGCAGGTCCGCGCACTTCTCCATTATCAGCACTCCCGATGAGTACAGCTGCAGCCCGGGCTGGAAGTCGCGGGTATAGAAATCGTGCGGCGCCCGCTTGGGGATGAAAAGCATGGCCTTGTAGCTGACGCGCCCCTCGGCCTTCACCCTTATGACCGATACCGGATCCTCGTAATCGTAGAATTCCTGTTTGTAGAACTCTTTGCAGTCCTCGTCGGACACTTCGTTCTTGTCCTTCTGCCATATGGGCACCATGCTGTTGATGACCTTGTTCTGCACGGTCGTGACGTACTCCCTCTTGGGCTCCCCGTCGTCTTCTTTATCTCCGGTCTCCTTCCATTCTCCGGTCTCAACGTCCATGTAGATAGGCCATCTGATGTAATCCGAATAATTGACGATGAGCTCCCTCAGACGAACCGGGTCGAGGAACTCGCTGTAGTCGTTCTCCCCGGCGTCATTTTTGATATGCATTATGACGTCCGTGCCTGCGGAGTCCCTCTCGCCTTTCCTTATGGTGTAGCCGTCGGTGCCCACGCTCTCCCATACTGAGGCCTGGTCCTCGCCGTACGCTTTCGATACTACCGTCACCTTGTCGGAGACCATGAAGGCCGAATAGAAACCGACGCCGAACTTGCCTATGACGTCGCTGTCGGCCCCCTCTTCCAGGTTCTTCCTGAACTCCGACGAGTCGCTGTATGCGATCATTCCGAGGTTCTTCTCCATTTCCTTGGCGCTCATCCCTATGCCGTTGTCCGAAACGGTGACGGTGCGCTTCTCCTTGTCCACCGCGACGTCTATGCGCAGACCGTCCTTCGATACCCCTATGGAGGGGTCGGTCATCATGCGGTAGTTCATCTTGTCTATGGCATCTGAGGCGTTCGATACTATCTCTCTCAAAAAGATCTCCTTATGGCTGTAGATCGAGTTGATCATCAGGTCCATGAGACGTTCGGTTTCTGCTTTGAACTTCTTTTTTGCCATTCATGTACCTCTGAATGTTGGATGGTTCGATTAAGTGTTTGAACTTCTATATAAATATTTCAACATTTGAATAATGATTGCCAAACATGGAGGCGGGACGATGAACGGCATCAGATGAGGTGGCAGACGAAAAACGATCATTAGGCATTATCCTGTCGAACTCGGGGTACAATGAAAAAATCGTAAAGTAAACGGTTTGGAAAGTACGGTTCAGTCGTCCCTGTCCCCGTCTGAGAGGTCCAGCTTATCGGCGATGCGCCTCAGGAACCCGTTGATCTCCATAATGTCTCCCCGGAGGCTAGACACCTGCGCCCTGAGCGAGGAGACGTCCTTCTTCAGCTCTCCCATCTCACCGTCCGACGGCGCGTCGCCGCGGGCTCTCTCGGACTTCAGGTCTTCGATGAGGTCCGAGCGCCTGGACCTGAGGGCGGAAAGGGACATGGTTATTTTGGCGGACTCCGATCCGTCACCGTCCAACTCTGCGTTTATCAGACGGACCTCGAGTTCCGAGATCTCCCTGGTTATGGACTCGATCTCGGACATGGGCGCAGCCCGGGCATCCGACCGGGATATGTCGGTGGGCCACACGGTGTCGGGGGCGTTCCTCCTCAGCCTCATGGTCTCCAGATATTCCTCCATGTCGTTTTCCAAATAGGAGCCCTCGATCTCCTCCTGACGTCCTGAGAGCATCTTTATCTCATTTTCGATATTTTCCCTGCGGTCTGCGACGAGCTTCTTCTCCTCTTCGTCGCCGTCGATCGCATCAAGCGATGCCAGCTGTCCGCGCAGGTTTTCCATTTTGGACCATATGAACTGCAGTTCGCGGTCGTATTTGCATGTTGAAAACGCCATTTATGATTCTCCTTGTGGAAGCATCCCGCAGAAAGCCGCGGGATGCTTCCGGTGTAATGAATTTATTTTATCTCCATACGGGGAAGAATGCTTATTTTTTCTTCTTTCCCTTCTTCTTGGACTTCTTTCCCTTCTTCTTGCAGGCCTTCTTTTTCTTGGACTTCTTTCCAAGCGCCTCGTAGGTCTCCTCTTCTTCGTCCTCGTCCTCCGCATCGCTGAATATGAGGTCGTAGAGCGAATCCTCCATCACGGCGGCGCGTCCGAGCTCGGTGACGACGAACTCGCAGTCCGCAACGGCGTCCAGCAGGTCCTCGCTGGACAGTATCTTCATGCCCACGGCGTAGAACACGTCTTCGAGGACATCGTCGCAGTAGTCGTTCCTTATGGAGTCGGCCAGCGTCTCGGAGTCCCTGTCCTTCTCGTCGAGTCCCGCGAGGTATTCTTCGTAGACCTCCTCGCTGTCGTAGTCCGATATCCTGTCCGGGTCGTACTCCAGGTCAGTCAGGTCGCACTCGGCGTCCGTTAGGTCAGAGATTACGGTGCGGTATCCGACTATGTCGGAGATCAGGAAATCGATCAGGTCGCCGTACTTCTTCTTGTTAGCTTCGGACCTTGCGCGAGCGAGCTTGCTTCTCAGATCGGCTATCTCGCCGAGCTTCCTGTCGACCGTGGCCTGCAGGACCTCCACGTCGTCATATTCATAATCCTCGTCCTGTCCCTGTTCTGCATCGGTCCCGCAGATCTCTTCGGGCTTCTCTTCGGACGCATTTTCAACGAAATTTTCATCGGTCATACGGAATCCTCTCCGCTTATAACGTGCCCTCTTTATTATATCCTTCCCGAACAACCGATTTGTCGGACGTTCTGAAAAGCGTCGCCGGGCCGCAGAACTGGCGGACCGAAGCGAAGGCATCAGCTGGATTTTGCGGTCTGTTCGCATTCTTTGCCGCAGAACGGGCATTTTTCCAGTACGACCTCTTCTCCGTTCTCGTCAAGGGCGCATATGGCGGGCCCCTTGTAGGTGTCGATGAAATATATGTCCCCGTCAAGGACGAAGTCCAGCATGTCCTTGCAACATACCGCTTCGATGCCGCCCTCCGAAACTTTCAGGTCCAACAACGGACGCGACCTGAGAAGCGCCGCCCTTTCCTCGTTGTATATCTTTTGCACCCGGTCGTGGTCCTCTTCGGCCCCCGGGTACCCGAAATTGGCCGCGAAGGCGAAGAGACGTATGGCGCTCACCAGGTCCCTCTCGACGCTTTTCCCCGTTTCGTACATCAAGGCGAGATAGTACAGCGAACGCGGGTCCATCCTGTCCACGGGCCCGCGCAGCATGTCGTACGCCTCGGTGTCGTACCCGCCTTTTACCGCGCCCGAGGCCATGAGGATCCCGAGCTCTCTCTTCGCGGGGAGGTGGTCCTTCTCCGCCGCCCTGCGGAGCCATTTCTCCGCCAGGGAGTAATCCTGCGGGACCTCTTCCCCCTCGATGTAGAGCATTGCAAGCCGGTATTGCGCGTCGGGACTTCCGTCCTCGGCAGAAGATAACAATCCGTCGATGGCCATGGTGACGGAAAGGGGCGCATCGTTTATAAGTTTCAGGTCCCGACGTAGTCCGAACCGTCCACGCCGTTGTCGGCCGCGAGCTTCATCCACTTTTTCGATTCGATTTCGTCCGCATCGGTGCCGTAGCCGTCCCTGTAGCAGATCCCCACCGCGTACATGGCGTCCGCGATCCCCTGAAGGGCGGCGGCGAGGAACCATCCGAACGCCTTCTCGGGGTCCTCTTTCACTTCCTTAGAGCTTCTGGAATAGACGATCCCCAGGCGGTGCATTGCGAAGGCGTCGCCCTCCTTTGCCGCCCTCTCGTACCATTCCACCGCCCTCACCAGGTCGACGCCCGTCCCTATGCCGTACTCGAAGCAGACCCCCGTCCGGAACATCGCGTTGATGTTCCCGGCCTTCGCCGCGATACCGTACAGCTTGAATGCTTTGTTTTCGTCCTTCGGCACTCCGAGGCCCTCTTCGTAAAGATATGCCAGGCTGTTCCTAGCCTCCTGCACGCCGGCGTTGGCGGCCTGCCTGAAAAGGTCAGCGGCGACGGAGTGGTCCTTGTCCACAGAAAGTCCGTCCATGTACGCCGTGCCGAGGTACAGCTTCGCCTCGGGAATGCCGGCATCGGAGGCCTTCTGCGAATAATCCACGGCCTTGGCGGAATCGATCCCCATATACTGTCCGGAAAAATACATCTTAACCAGGAACAGCATGGCGTCGGGCTGTCCGTTTTCGGCGGCCTTTTCGAGATATCCGTATCCTGCCTGTTCGTCCGTATCCGTGTCGAGGCCCAGCACCAGGGACAGACCGTACGCGTATTGGCCGTCCGCGTTCCCCGAATCGGCGAGCTCCCTGACCTCTCCGATGTCCATCTCAACGCTTCCTTCCGGGGTTTCGAAGACATAGTTCTTCTCTTCTTCGGCCATGTCACTCAGAACTCCTATGTCTACTTCAATCTATCCCGGCACTGCTGAAAACGAAGAACGTCTTCGAAAGATGACGGTATTTCTACGTTATTTTCAGTCGGATTTAAGGTACCTGTCTTTTTGCCTTCCCGGTAGTTTTTTGGTATAAAGTGTCGCCTTTAATTGGAATTCGTTGATTTGGAACTATGGCAAAAGAAGTTGCCAAACCCGCTGACAAGAAAGCCCAGCCTGCTGCAAAGAAGGAAGAGCCCAAGAAAGGCGGATTTGTTCCGAAAAAGAAATGAACGCCCCGGATCGGCGTTTTTAAACCCCAGCGGGGACAGGCGACTGCCCCCTTCTTTTCATTTTTTCCCTCTGTTCCCGTCTCATTTTCAGAAGGTATTTCTCACATTCCTCCCACCCGGGGAAGGCGCGTTCCGATTCACGGAAGGCGAGGTCGTGGGCCCTGCGGCCCGGACGGTATCCGCGCCTTAGATGCAGGGACTCGTGGTATGTCACAAAGTCGAGCACCCTCTCGGGTACGTCGTCCGAGTCGAGCGAGGAGGATACGGTCACGACGCGGAACATGGCGTTGCAACTGCCGACCTTGGTGAAGCCGGGCATGGCGGTCCAGGTGAAGAAGGAGTTGTCTATGTCGGTATCAACCAGAAGTCCCGATCCGAGGAGCCTGTCCAAAGATTCCCCGATGTCCCTGCGGGTCCCGGTAGTGCTCATCGTTATGTTGCGGCTCCTCTCCAGGTAGACGGGGCGCTTCGACAGTACGAAGCCGTCGGAAGACACCCAGTCCAGATACTCGGGGCCGTATCCTTTTTTGCTGCCGGAGTTGCGGGAGATGAGCGTATCGAGAAATTCGTAGAGCGCTGCGTCGGGAGAATCGGACATGTAGTCGGACACCTTGTAGGACCTTTCCTTCCCGGTGCGGTTCCATGTTACTTTGAAGTCCTTGAATTTTTCAAATCTCGCACTTATGACGGGGTGCCGATATCTGCTGCCCGCTTCTTTGATCAGCCGGAACAGGCGCTCATCTTCTTTCAAATCTATCCTTCCTTTTGACCACGGCGTCCTTCTGTGCCTGTTTTCCCGATTCGGAACGTTCCACGAACACCGGGCCCCCGTCCATCGTCTTGCCGGTGAAGTACATCATCGTCGATACGGTAGATGGGGTCGGAGTGAAGATCTGGACCTGCTCCGGGTTCGTGTTAAGCCTGTTCCTGCAGAATCTGCCCAGATGCTCCATGTCGCTCTGGGTGCAGCCCGGATGGGCGGCCATCAGATAGTATGTGAGGAACTGCTTCTTTCCGAACTCCGCGTTTGAATCGTTGAAGAGGTCTCTGAATTCGAGAAGGATGTCGCTTCCCGGCTTCCCCATGAGCTCCAGCACCCTGTCGGAAGTATGTTCGGGGGCGACCTTCAGCTGCCCGGAGACGTGGTTCTTCACGATGGCGTCCACATAGTCCGTCCTGCGCTCCCCGTCGGCCATGACCATGTCGTACCTTATGCCGGAGGTCACGAACACCTTCCTGACCCCCGGGACGTTCCTGGCCCTTTTGAGGAGGCGTATCTGTGCCGAATGGTCAACGCGCAGCGATCCGCATATCTGCGGGAAAAGGCACTGTCTGTCCTCGCAGGCCCCCTTCTCGGCCTTCTTTCCGCACTCTATCCCGTACATGTTGGCCGTGGGCCCGCCCAGGTCGTAGATTATGCCGTTGAAGCCGGGCTCCCTGGAGATCCTTTCCACCTCTCCTATGATCGAGTCCTCGGACCTGCTGACGACCCTCCTTCCCTGGTGCACGGCTATGGCGCAGAAATTGCATCCTCCGTAGCAGCCGCGGTGGGTCGTGATCGAGTTCTTGATCGTGTCGGCCGCCTTAACGGGACCGTCTTTGAGGAACGAGGGGTGGACCCTGTTCTCGTAGTCCGAGGAATATATCCTGTCCAGCTCTTCGGTGGTGGGGTCCCTCTGGGGAGGGTTCTGCACAAGATATCTGTCCCCGTGCCTCTGGCACAGGCCCTTTGCCGTGACAGGGTCGCAGTTGCGGTAGAATTCCCGGAAGGCGTTGGCGAATTCGTCCTTGTCCTTGGCGCATTCCTCGTAGGACGGGAGATCGACATATCCCTCCCTGTTCTCTTTCGAGATGTAGCAGATGCCTTTGATATCTGCAGTATCTTTGCCGTCCCGCAGGCAGTTCGCTAGTTCAAGATTAGAAAACTCCGCCATCCCGTAGGTGATATAGTCCGCCTTGGCGTCGAAAAGGATGCTTCTTCTGACGGAATCGGACCAGACGTCATAATGGGCGATCCTTCTCAGGGAGGCCTCGATCCCGCCCAGCACGATAGGTCTGTCCTTGCAGAATTTTTTTATCATATTGGTGTAGACGATGGTCGCACGGTCGGGACGCCGGTCGTTGGCTCCGCCCGGCGTGAAGTCGTCGTCGTTCCTGACCTTCCCCGCGGACGTCCGGTTGGCCACCATGGAATCGACGCAGCCCGCCGATACGGACCAGAAGAGGCCCGGGACGCCGAGCTTCCCGATGTCGTCCCCCGTCGGCTGGGGGATGATCCCGACCTTGTATCCGTTATCGATGAGCCAGTGGCCTATCAGAGCGCTGCCGCTGTATGAAGTGTCGTAATATGTGTCCCCCGAGACCAGGATGATGTCCAGGGAGCTCCATCCTCTCTCCCTGGCCTCCTGCAGCGTGGTTGGAATGAACATGTCGTGCGTTCAACGTCTAAAGATTATAGATTGATTGCGATTCTGTTGGTGAAGACCGAGACATGAATGGGCGTCGCGTTCGGAATATGATCTTCCAGACCGCTGATGTCTCCCACGTCCCAGCTGTAGTCGTGGTGCGCCGGCGGATCGTCCGTCGTCTCGCAGAACATGAGGCCTGGGAACCCGTCGAAGTTTCCTTCCAGGCCGGGGATCACGACGCCTCCGCCCATGTGCACTATCATCGGTATCATGTAGACGTCGTATCCCATGTATCCTGCTATCGAGACGAAGAGGATGGACGTGTCCTCGCAGTCTCCGGACCTGATGTACAACGTCTCGTACGCAGTGGCGAAATATTCGCCTGTGCCGTAATTGTCGTCGTCAAAACGGTAGTCCACGGTGAAGCTGACGAAGTCCAGGGCGCATTGGACCCTGCTGATGTCGCTCGTGTATTCGGACGTTATTTTTTCGATATTGTCTGCTACTGTCTCGATCGTCGGGTCCTCTACGACGATATGGTCGAACAGCGTCATCGAACGGAACAGTCTGTCGTAGGCGTTGTTCCATCTCGATGAGAAGGTCCCGGCCGAATCATGTCTCTCGGCGTCGAGTACCAGAAACATCGCGTATTCGTTATACGCGCCGTCGACCGGGCTGTAATTTTTCCATACGTACGAACCGGTTTCGATGGAACTGCTGGACGATGTGCTGTCGGTATATGACGACGTATGGGTTATCGTCATGCTCCGGAGGTCGGAGAGCCTCCCGGAATTCCCGGCGACGGTGAGGGTCCAGGAGCCCGGGGAATCCTCGCGGTAATCGCATTCGAGGATCTCTTCGCCGCCGTCTTGACAGACGCCCGTAGCGGACCAGGTATCCGTCGAATAGGGCGAGAACACATCAATGCATGTGAAAGAAAAGGGGTCCGTGAATCCGGTCTGCGTAAAAGTGAAGCTTGGATCTTTTTCAACGGCGGAGCTGACATGAAGCTCCGCATCCCCCCGTACGGTGTAGGAGATGGACGGTCCGTTGCCGACGAGGGCGCCGTCTTCGTTCCATTCGTCCACCGTATGATACGGTTTCGCGACCGCGGAAAGGGATATGACCGTACCGTGGTCGAACGTGCCAAGCCCTGTCACAGTTTCGATGTTATCGTCATAAAGTACGGTTATTTCGCATGGGGACGGTTCGTCTTCCGTTCCGTCGTAACTCCCCGTCGCCAGGCTTATGCACGCCGTAACGGCGAATATTACGGTTAACAGGACGGCTGCCGTGCCGGCGGAATTCACGTACGGCTAAGGGCGTGGCAGTATTTTATCGCTTGCCGACGGGCATCTCCATCATATGGTCGTACATGAAGAATCCGTCCCCGATGTCAGTGTCCATGTCATTCACCGCGACGAATCCCCAGTGCTCGTATGCCGATATCGCTTTGATGTTATTCCTGTTGACCGTGAGGTATACCGACCTGAGCCCCATCTTCCTGGCCTCATCCACTATATGGCGGAGCGAATAGGAGGCGAGGCCAGAGCCTCTGTACTCCCTCTTGATGTAGAATTTGCTGAGGAAAAGCCTATCTCCGTCCTTTTTGAACGCGATGAAGCCCGCATCCTCGCCGTTCTCGATAATGAACTCGTACACGGCGCCCTCGGAGATCTGTTCCATTATGGAGTCCGGCGACAGGTACTTTCCCAGCATGTATTCGGTCTGGTCTTTGTCCACCATGTCGGCGTACGCCTCGTGCCAGATCTCCGATGCCATGGAGCTGACATTCGATGCGCCCTTCTTCTCGGTTATCGTTCGGTGGCCCCTGACCCTTGAGACCCTGGCCCCGAACCCGCTGAGGCTCGATTCGAAATTGACGCCGTCCTTAACGTTTTCTCCGTCGTCGAGGGTCTTCATGATGCTGGATATCGTAAGGTCCTCGGCGATGTCCACGGCGTCGGGAAGCGACCATCCGTGGACCAGGGCGGCGACGAGGCCGGAGCCGAAGATGTCGCCGGTGCCGTGATAATATCCCGGGACCCGTTTCTTCATCACGTACTGCACCTGGTGGGTCCCGCAGTCGTATGCCGCGGTGCCCAGCTCGTTCTCGTCGAAATACACGCCCGTGAGCACGACCCTTTTCGCCCCGAGCGCCTCCGATTTGCGGAGCAGTTCCATTATATACGCTTCGTCATAGGGGCCCTCTTTGTACGGTTCGCCGAGCATCAGCGTCAGTTCGGTGATGTTCGGCATTATCAGGTCGGCATCGCCGCAGAGCTTGCGCATCTCCGCCGGAAAGTCCGGGCCGAACGTCGAGTATAGCTCTCCGTTGTCGGCCATCACGGGGTCCACATATACTTTCGTCCCGGGCCCCCTGATCATTGCGATAGCCTTTCTGACCACGTCGACCTGGTCCTTCGAGCCCAAAAATCCGGTGTAGACGGCGTCGAACTCGAAACACATGTCCTTCCAGTGCTCCACTGTCGGCATGATGTCCTCCGTCATGTCACGGTACGTGAAGTTGGGAAACGGCCCGACGTAAGTGGAAAGCACCGCGGTCGGGATCACGGGTACGTTGATGCCGGCGGCCGAGAGGATGGGCAATGCTACAGTTAGGGAGCATCTCCCGTAGCACGAGATGTCATGGATCGCGACGACCTTCTTTTGGGCCATATCAGAACGCAACGCGACGACCTAATAAAAACTTCTGCAGGCAATAATAATAACAGTGTTACTTCGGAACAGCGGAGATTGCAATGCTTTTTAGCATCCCCCGTCATCATACAGGACGATGAGCAGGTCGGACAGTCACCTCGAGGAATCGCTCGAAGATTACAACAGAAAGGTCGATGAATGCGAGGAAGGCGGTACGAACGAGCAACGCCTCGAGGCCTACGTGAACCGGGGATGCGTGCTTTCGATGATGGATTCCTTCATATCGGCCGTGACCGACTTCGACGAAGCCGAAGAGATAATGGAACTCATGGGGTCGCTGGGCGAGCCCGTGGACGCCGGGACGTACGTCAAGGCCTACGTGTCCAGGGGCGAGCTTCGAACTTCCGACGGCGCGGCGGGCATGGCCGAGGACTATTCCAAAGCGTCCGGGCGGCTACACGAACTGGGTCCGAAGTCGAGGCATTTCGATGAGAGAGGGATCGTAAAGATGTGCATCTCATGTGCCGAAGACCTCTTGGACGAAGGATACCCGGAGATAATGGGGCCTTTTTTCGAAAAAGCGGAGAGGATGCTTTTCAGCAAGACCGACGCATGGTCCAGGAACCGTTACGTCGAAGCCCTCAACCTCATGGGACAGGCAGAACACGAACTGGGCAGGAACGATGATGCCGTCGAGCGCTACGACCGTTCGATATCCCTTTGCCAGGAGCTGATGGGGGAGAACGCGCTGGACGACGAGATGGCATTGATATTCGCGCTCGTCTCCAGAGGCGATTCGGAGGCGCAGGACGAGGCGTTCGAAGAAGCGGTAAGGGATTATGAGGCGGCGATAGCGGTGCTCGAGGTCATGCTTTCGTTCCACCGCCCCGATACCAAGGACCTCCTTATACAGATCCACAGGGAGGTTTCCGAGATACTCATGAGGATGGGGGAGACCGATGATGCTGAAAGGCATCTCCTCCGGGCCCTGGAGCTGAACGTCGGAAACGCCACGTTGAATTTTGCCGACAACGACGAAGAATGACCTGCCCCGTCGCACTTTCGGAACATTCGGAACACCCCGGGGAACGGTTATAACGGGAAGGGCATTATCAGATTTATGCAAGGCCTGTTCTGCAGACGCTGTAAGAGCCTGAACCTTCCGGGAGCCGAACGCTGCCGCATATGCGGCACCAGGCTTAGCGAGGACGCAGTCAGCGCTCAAAGCTGCCTCCTTCAGGCCGAAGAAGTTTTCGATCGCGAGCCTGCGGAACCCGCGCCCGTCCTGGCCGAGACCGAGAACGAAGATGCGCCTTATCTTCCATATGTTCCGCGCCCGGGGCAGATATCGATCATCGGAGACATCAGGGGATGTCTCGACGGTTCGCGTCATATCGTCATGGAGTCGGGGACGGGGACGGGAAAGACGATAGTTTCTCTGTCCGCGGCGCTGGAGCACGCCATACCCAGGAAGAAGAAGGTGGTCTACCTGACGCGCACCGTATCGCAGAGCAACCAGGTGATGAGCGAGCTAAAGGCCATATCCAGGATAAGGCCCGTTACCGGACTTCCCATAACGGGCAGGGGCCGTTCATGCCTCCTGTTCAGGAACGAATCTCTTCCCGCAAACGTTCTTTCCTCGCTATGCGAGAACCGAAAACGCGGAAAAGGCGACAGGTGCAAATACTACGGGCGGACCAACCAGATGATCGACGCGGTATGGGACTACTGCAGGACCCAGTTCCCGACCTCGGACCAGCTGGACAACTACTGCGAAGCACGAGGCGTCTGCCCCTATGAGGCCAAGAAGACGATAATGAGGTCCGCCGATGTCATCGTCGCACCGTACATCCACATCCTCTCAGACAACATCCGTGACACTTTCATGGGGAACATGGACGCGGAAAGCAAGGACATCGTCGTCATAGTGGACGAGGCCCACAATATAATCGATGCGGCGCGGGAGCAGGAGAGCTTCCGGATATCCGTAAGAATGGTAGATGCTGCCATCGATGAATGTACCACGTTCAGGACCACCTCCATAGGAGAGGGCATAAAGCTCGAGGATTTCCTGAAGCAGATCAAGGCGATAATCAAAAAGACGGCAGGAGACAAGCTGGAACTCGGGAAAAAGGAAGAGGTGGTGGAAAACGACGTCCTCAGAGAGGGACTTTCCCTGAAATACGGCATAAGCGACAAGAGCCTCGACGTGGCCATAAACAACATGGCCGACATAGGCTCCGAGAGGACCGTGCTGCTTTCGGAGAGCGACGAGCGGAAAGTGTCGGACATCGATACGCTGTCGATCTCTCTGCAGAGCTGGTTGGGGGCGACCGGCGGCAACTATATCAAATCCATAAAGGCGAGCGACGACGGCGAGTACCTCTACGCCGCATGCGTCGAGCCAACGGATGTTTCCGAATTCATGAGGGGACTTGACGGAGGAGTGCACATGTCCGGGACCTTGCGTCCGCTGGAACAGTACGTTAAGACCATGGACCTCCCCGCCGGAACGGTGGCAAAGACCTACCCTTCTCCGTTCCCGAAAGAGAACCGTCTCGTCGTGTACATGAACGACGTGACAACCAAGTACGACGAGATGAAGAAAGATCCCAGCATATTCTCGAGGATCGAGCGCAGGACCGCCAAGCTTTGCAATGCGGTGAACAGGAACACCCTGGTCTTCTTCACCTCCTATGGCATGATGAACAAGATGAGGCCGTTCCTCGAACGCGATATAAGCAGGCCCATGTACTGGGAGCACTCCGGTCAACCTCGCCGCACAATGGAGGAGCTGGCACAATTCAAGAAGGGACGCGACGGCGTCTTCTTCAGCGTCATGGGCGGGTCCATAGCCGAAGGGATGGACTTCCCCGGAGAAGAGCTGTCTCTGGCGGTGATAATCGGAATACCTTATCCCCCGCCGTCCCTGGAGGGCAACGCGCTTTCCGAGCTGTACGATTCAAGGTTCGGACAGGGCTCGGGATGGAAGTTCGTCAGCGAGGCCCCCGCGACCAGGAAGATAAAACAGGCCATCGGACGTCTGATACGCACTGAAACAGACCGGGGCATGTGCGTGATAATGGACAAGCGCGCCGCCAGATACGCTTCGGACCTGGAAGCCCATCCAACTAAAGACCCGATCGCCGACGCGAAACGGTTCTTCTAAAGGACAAATTCCGATGAAATGGGGTCTGAGGTCGATCCATATGATATCAGATAGATGATTCTTACACTTCGGCCTTGGGCTTATCGATAGATTTGTCATAGTAAAAATGCCTGAGCGAATAGGATTATAAACATACTGCACAGAAGCCGTTGTCCGCCCCAGTCTTGACAGAGTTATACGAATATTTTTTAAAAGAAAGGTTTTTCATATGGTCCTTTAACGATCTTATGCGAATAGATCATAGGAACGAAATCCATGCTGGAAGTCATACAGGGGAGTCCCTCCATCGATAGCTTCACGGTGAATTCTCATGATGAGCTCAGAAGTTATTTTCAGCACGGCGAAATATATACTTTGCAAATAAACATTGTTGCATTTTATAAAACACATTTCCAACGAATACGATTCCTTACGGGGAACAATTATCGTTTGATCCTTCGCTATTTCTGATACTTGCATCGATTTGCCATAGCGGTCCAGTCCACGACTTCATATTCGCGAAAATTTTTGCATACCTTAGGTGATAACGATAGAATGGAAGAGCAGAAAGATGAATTATATCAGGGACACAGGTCTATCATTATAGAATCCTTGGCAATATCAAAAAGATAAAGGATAAATCCGACATAGCTCTGCCATGTCATATGGCCCTGATCGACGTCCTCGGCGACCTGAAGGTATGGATAGCGGCGGGGTTCGTCGCCGCTCTGCTGTTCGGCTCCATAGGCGAGGCCGCATCGTCGATAATGATAATGGTCCTCATAATGCAGATGAGCGTCTCCCTTGACGGACTCACTTTCAGAAAGGACGACATGAAGACCTACAAAAGGCCAATACTATGGGGCATCGTATGCTGTTTCATCGTCAATTCGGGGATAACGATACTGATAGGCTCTCTGTTCATACCTTCGAGCACCGCGATCTGGTACGGCTGGGTCATGCTCGCTTCCGTCCCGTCCGCCGTATCTGTCGTATCCGCATCCCTTTACCTGAACGGAGATACCAAAGCGACAGTCCTGATGACCAGCGCCATATACGTTTCGGCGCTGGCACTGACACCTATGATGACCTGGGCCTTCCTGGGCTCGGCTGTGGGCCCTCTCGAGATATTCAGGTACATAGTCCTCTTCATAGCGATTCCTTTGATCGCGTCGCAGGTACTGAAACGCTTTTCGCTTCCCCGCCGCGGAAAGATCGTTTTCATCAACATCATGCTGTTCATGCTGATGTTCCTGGCATTCGGGTCCAACAGAGATTACATACTCTCCGAACTCGACATGGTGCTCTGGGTCGTCATCGCATGCTTCGTAAAGATCTTCGTCCTCGGGAGCGCGGTGACGTACCTCCTCAAGAGATCGGGAACCGACCGCGACAGCGGCATGACGTACATCCTATTTTCTGTATGGAAGAACTCCGGCATGGCTGTGTCCTTCTGCATGGTGCTGCTGGCGGGGACGGAGGCTGCCGTGCCCTGCGCCGTGTCACTGATCATGGAGTCCGTATGGTTCACGATGTTCACCTCGTACAGCGAAAGGATATGGCCAACGGAGGACAGGGGTCAGGCCGCCGAGACGTGACGGTCTCCTGCCCAGGACGCGCCGAAATCGTAAAACAGAGAGTTCCAGTTAAATATGGAGTCAATATTATTTGTCCGAGCGGAGGTAGCTCAGCCTGGACTAAGGCGCCGGTCTTGAAAACCGGTGGCGTCTCGCCCCGGGGGTTCGAATCCCTCCCTCCGCGCTTTCTAACAATCAGTCATGACAATCTGTTTTTACATCCATCGGTATTACAGTGCCATGAACCCAGTCCTTGAGAACATAAACACACGTGTATCGGTACGCGAATACACCCAAGAGAAAGTACCCGAAGAAACTGTCAGAGAGCTTCTGAAAGCGGGATTCCGTGGCCCGAACGCCATGAACAGGCAGGCTCTGGCATTTGCCGTCGTCGAGAACAAGGAGAAGGCCAAGGAATACTCGGACAGGGCAAAGGATCTCAGACTAGACGGCGAGAAGATGAAATGCGACCCCAACCAGCACGTTATCGACATGCTTTCCCGGGAAGATTACAACATTTTCTTCAATTCTCCGATCCAGATATTCATATTCGCTTCCCCTGAGGCCGTGGAGCCCGTGGAGGACGGTTCCATTGCCGCAGAAAACATAATGCTGGCGGCCCACTCCATGGGCCTCGGGACCTGTTATGTCGGATTCGCCCAGGGGCTTGGGCGGGATACGGGCTTCAGAAGAGACTTGGGCGTTCCGGACGACTACACCTATCTGGCGGCGATCACTCTCGGAAGACCGTCCGGCGTAACGCCCGTAAAGCCCAGGAAAGAGGCCCCCGTACTGGGCTGGATCAGATGAGATATCCGGAGACGATGAGGGCGAAGTTCATCGAACGCCCCAACAGATTCATAGCCAGAGCCGAACTGGACGGGGAAGAGGTGGTATGCCACGTGAAGAACACCGGACGGTGCAGAGAGATACTTGTCCCCGGTGCGGAAGTTATACTGGCACATTCCGATAAACCTGACAGGAAGACCTCTTACGACCTGGTTTCCGCATACAAAGGGGGGATGCTAATAAACATCGACTCCCAGGCCCCCAACGCAGTGTACGCCGAAGCCCTGTCTTCAGGTAAGATATACGGCGGGAGCGTTTTGACTAAGAGAGAGGCGAGGCACGGGGATTCCAGGTTCGATTTCTACATCGAGGAAAATGACAGAAAGATATTCACCGAAGTCAAGGGCGTGACGCTGGAAAACAACGGAACGGTACTATTTCCGGACGCGCCCACCGACAGAGGCGTCAAGCACTTAAGAGGTCTGGCACATTGCATTTCCGAGGGTTATGGCGCATCGGTCGTTTTCGTGGTCCAGATGTCCCGCGCCGATCATTTCTCACCGAACTACGAGATGCACGAGGAGTTCGGAACCGCACTCGAAGAGGCGGTTTCCGCCGGGGTCGAGGTCTCGGCATACACATGCGAAGTAAACGAATACTCTTTGAATCTGGCACATCGTATTCCGGTGAAATTCCGGGACGGGCTCACGCTATGAGCTTCCTTATCCTTTCCTGGGTCTCCTCGGGCGGCGTGGTGGTGTTGACCAGGAATATCCTGCAGGAGTCGAAATACCTCCTCAGGAAATCGGTCCGGAGCTTCATCTTGTCCTCGGTACGGATGAGCTGATGAGGGTTGCACATGTCGTTTTTAAGCATGTACGCAATGGCGCTTTCGGTGTCCAGCTCGGTCTCGAGGTCCGGGTCGGAACCGTCGCGCTTGAGGAAGACGACCGTCCTCACGGAAGTGGACGGAATGACGGAAGATTCTCCGCGGACCCATCTGATGTTGGCCACGCACCGCCCCTTGTTGTCGAACTCGGTGCATGTGACCAGCGGCCTGTACTCCTCCCATACGTCCCCTATGTCAGCGTCTATGTAGCAGTTCTTCTCGGAGGCCAGTGCGGTCGGCCTCCCGTTTCCCATGACGACAAAATACCAGTCGTCGGAGATCAGGCGCGCGTCGGGCATCCTGAGCAGGCCCCAGGACTGAGTGGTCTTGCCTGTCTTGGAGGGAGCGATCAGCGTCACGCCGGAGCCGTCCACGTCGATGACGGCCCCGTGGATAGAATAGATGTTGTGAACGTCCTCCAGGAGATTTCCCGTCACTCCCAGGGCGATGCTCTTGACCCATCCGTAGTAGTCGAAGTTGAAGATGAAAACGGTCGACGACAGAGGGTCGTAGTCCACATGCGGGTCCTCCGCGGGGTCCGATACCTCGTATGCGCGGGCATGGGAGCGGACGCGGTCGCCCATGGCGTAGAAGTTCTCGGTCCACATCTCGAGATATCCGCGGTTTTCCGTGTAGAGCTGGAAACATACTCCGCAGATGTCCGCCTTGGATGTGAAGAAATTCCTTCCGGAGTACTTTTCCTTCAGTTCCCGCACTCTTTCTGTGCTTATTATGTCCACTCTGTAGCCCATCTTATCGTAGCGCAATGGGAATGCATCTATTAAAACGGGCCACGAAATCTTCCGTGGCAAGCGGAGGTCATTCGGGCTACAACACGTCTCTGAACATGTTTTCGATGCCCCATTCCGCCAGGCATTTCAGGACCGGGCCGAGCGAGCGGCCCCTGTCCGTCAGGGAGTACTCCACCCTGGAGGACCTCTCCCCGGACACTGTTCGGTCGACTATGCCGTCAGACTCCAGCTCCCGGAGCTGTTTAGTCAGGATGCGGGGGGAGATAGGAGGTATCTTCTTCCTGATCTCGGAGAAGCGGAGGGTTCCGTGACTGACCAAGATGCAGAGGATGGTGGTCTTCCATCTGCCTTCGATGACCGACATGGTCGCATCCGCCGCACAGTCATAACGAGGCTGCTCCGTCATGCCTGTTCATAGTATCAAAAGAATATTAAATCATTATCTGCCTATCAAGCCAAGGCCGAGGCCGAGAGGAAAAACATAATGTCAGAAATAATCGCCATCATCAGCAGCCCGAGGACCGGATGCAATTCGGAGACCATCGCCAGAGCCGTAGCCGAGGGCGCGGAGGAGAAGGGCAACAAGGTCAGGTTCGTCCACATAAAGGACCTGGCCCTCAACCCCTGCAAAGCCTGCAATTACTGCAAGAAGAACGACAGATGCATCCTCGGGGACGACATCTCCGAGTTGATAGAGAGCATAAGGAAGTGCGACGGCCTTATCCTCACTTCTCCCCTGTATTTCTGCCAGACCTGTGCCCAGTACCGTGTGTTCGAGGACCGCCTGTATTCCGGCATCGGACCCAACGGAAGCAACATCCCTCCCGGAAAAAAGGTCGTGTCAGTGGTCACGTGCGGCTCGGATGGCGAAGATGCACAGGCGCAGGCCGATCACATGAACCACGTGCTCAAAAAATATTTCGGCGGAGCACCGATCGGGACCATAACGCTCAAAGACCTGGGGGACAAGGACGCAGCGTCCAAGGACATCGCGGTACTCGAGAAGGCCAAAGCCATCGGCAGGAAGTTCTGAGGCCGATGACAGAAACAGCCGTCATATTCGCGTCGAAACTCGGCAGCACGAAAAAGGCCGCCTATTACATCGCGGAGGAGCTGGGCGCTGATGTGTTCGACCTCAAGGACCAGTCTATAATCGACCTTTCGCGTTTCGGACGTGTCATATTCGGTTCCGGGATCTACGGCGGAAAGCCGAACAAGCTTATAGTGTCCTTCGTCCAGCATAACAGGGGCCAGCTCGAGGGGCGCAAGGTCGGACTTTTCCTATGCTGCGCCTTCAGGGACGAGGAGGCCGCCACCCAGTGCGAAAGGGTGTCCAAGGAGCTGGGCATCGCGGACGCCGTGTTCTTCTCCGGAATAAGGAAGCAGCTGAGGAAAGGCGACATGCCGGGCGTGGACGAATATATCTCGAGGATTAAAGGCTCGGTCTGAGCAGTCGCCAAAGGCCCAACCGACGAAGAATGCTGTTGTGCCGTCCTCATCAAGGTCGGGATAAGCGAAAAGACAGCGCTGTACGTAGCCGGTAGACCGTACGCCGTGGCGTACAGTGTCAGAAGGCGGGACCCCGGCCACGGGCGCCCTTCATAGGCACCGACCTTTCGCGGGAAGGCCTGGCAAAGCGACGGCCTCATATGCCGTTCAGCGGCCGGAAGAGAGGGCGCCGCCCGATGCTACAGGATGGCGGAGGAGCTCGGTACCGAGAACGAAGTTTTCTTCCGCAAGGTTTCGATGACGTCGGAAAGGGTCAGGCGCCCAACGTGGACGAATACGTGGTAGGTCGGTGAATAACATCCTGCGACCGCGTCAGAGACGGTCGGTGCGTCCGGCGTCGAACTTTCTGGCGCAGACCTTTCTTATATCGGTCTCCATGCCCGGGGTCCCGAGGAGCACTACCCTGCTGTCGCCGCGTTCCTTCAGAACCTCCATTCCGACCAGCTTGCCCAATTCGGCAGAGAAGTGCAGTATGCTTTCGAACGACGGCATGTTCGACATCGAAAGGCGTTGCCTGGAGCCTCCCACGAAAACATATCCTTTGGGTTCGATGAGGTCGGGGTCCGCGAGCATGTCTAATCTGGCGTAACCTTCGGGATCGAAGAAGTTGATACCGTCCACAAGCGTGTGCCGGACGACGGTCCTGGTGTCCAACGAGGGCATGAGCTCCAGCGTCTTCATGATACGCTCCCATCCGTCGTCAATCTTGGGCCTGCAGGCTCTGACGTACGTCTGCCTGTCGGGTGCGGCGACCGTCACGTAAAGCTGGCAGGGAAGCTCGTCCAGCGCCTCCAGCCTTTCGGGGTATGTGCCGTTGGTAACCAGGAACGTCGTCATTCCGCGGCCGTGGCACTCTTTGAAGAAATCCGAGAGGTACGGATACGTTATGGGCTCCCCCGCAAGGGAGATGGCCACCTGGTCCGGGTTGCTGGCCTCTTCGAACGCCTCCGGAGTGACCCTGGAGTCCCCTTTGTACCCGGTGATGAGCATGCGCTGCTGCTCTATGAGGCAGTCCAGCATATCCTTGGGCTCCATCCAGTCCTTCACTTCGTAATCTCTTCCCTGGACGCGCCAGCAGAAAGAGCACTGATGGCTGCATTCGTTTATGGCCGGCGTCATCTGCAGGCACCTGTGGCTCACTATCCCGTAGAAATCCTGCTTGTAGCAGTGCCTCCTCCCGGTTATGGACTCCTTCGCCCAATGGCAGAGCTTAACGGCCGCATGGTCTCCGCAGATGCGATATTGCTGTTTTTCGAGCAGTGCCTTGTATTCGGGGTCCATGGTCGCCTCAGAAATCGAAAAGCTTTTTCTGGGCCCCCTTGGGGGCAGGTTTTTCATCTGTCGCCTTTTTCACGGGCTCGGGGACCTCCGGATACTCGTCCTTGAGCATCGGCGCCCCCGGATCTGACTTCCTATAGGGTCCCGGCGCCGCCGCGGCCACGGCATCGACGACCTCCGGAGAATCGATCTTCTTCCTTATCAGGAAGGCCAGCTCCTCAGAGTCCAGCCCCGCGTTTTTGACCAGGGAAGTCCTGAACTCGCGGTCCGCGGACGCGATCTCCCTTATATACGGAAGGACGTCCAGCTCCACGCGTTTCGTGGACGTGTGCATGTAGACCGCGAGCTTGAGGCATACGGCCTTCTTGGTGCCGCGGACCTCCCTGCTGCGGGACATCTTCATAAGATACTGGGGAAAACGGACCCTTCCCCCGGAATATATGTTGGAATGCCTTGCCGTGGCCACTCCGGCGGTCATCATATCGCCGGCGTATGACCACAGCCCGTAGTACTGGCGCCTGCGGACCCTGCCGAGGTGTATGTCGGCGCGGCTGAGCTTCTCGTAGCCCCTTACCAGGTCGCCCTTGTCCGTGTACTCATAGGGCAGGTTCTCGTCCACCCATATTATGGCGCTCTCCGGGTCCGTGTCCGAGTCTAGGAGCGCCCTTCTGGAACCTGCCGGATCGTTCTTTCTGAATATGGAGTAGACCATATCGTACATGGAGGTGCGGCTGTCCCTCTCCGAAAGCGCCTCCGCCGACCGGCCGGTGACGACGGACTTGCCTTCGGCGATGGACTGGAGGTCGCTAACGGCCGCCCTCATGTCGCCGTGGGCGTTGTCGGCTATGGTCTCCACGGCCACGGGGTCTATCCTGAAGCCTTCTCTTTCGGCGATCTTCCTGAGCGTCTTGGATATCGAGACCGAAGTGGGCTTCTTGAAAGTGATCTGCAGCGTCTTCGTCTTTATCGAAGAGCTCTTTTTGCTGAGGGCGTAAAAATCGTTGACTATGAGGATGACGGGCTGCCTTGTTTCGTTTATCAGCTTCACGATGGCAGGCATGGCCCCCCTGTCCTGGCGGCCGAACAGGCTGTCCGCCTCGTCCAATATTATGAGCTTCCTTCCGCCGTCGGACGTCTTTAGATATTCTCCGTCATCGGTGAACGTGTTGAACATCGCCCCCCTGAGGGCGATATCCTCTATGGCCTCTCCGGTACGCTGGTCGGAGGCGTTCATCTCCACCACGCCCCATCCCATGTCGGAAGCGAGGGCGAGGGCGGCAGAGGTCTTCCCGATGCCGGGCGAGCCTATAAGGACGACAGCCCTTTTCTCCGGCACACCGTCCCTCCAAGACTCACCCCAGGTCTTCAGCTCGCCGACCGCGCCTGGGTTCCCCAGGACGTCCTTCAGCGTCCGGGGGCGATACTTCTCGGCCCAGTCGTCGGACGTGTCATTCCCTCCCGTAGGCCAGGGCCGTCACTTCCATAGATTGCCTGAAGAAGATGAAGAGGGAGATGAGCATCACCACCGTCACCAGGTCCCCCGTCGCTATGTATATGTACCAGTTGACCGCGGACATAGAGAGGAACATGATGCCCCTGGACCATTTCTTCATCGCCAGGTGGCCGAGCCCGTATATCCCGAGGAAACCGAAAAGGAACGCCAGGCCCATGGCCAGGGCGCCGTTCTTCCTCAGGACCATCGGCGAGAACATATGGGGCCTTGCCGGGATGCCGGGCGCCGTTACGGAATCGGTCTCGATTCCGCAGTGCCTGCAGTACCGGGCGTCCTCCTCTATGGGCTTTCCGCAGTTGGGGCACGGGACCTCCCCGCCCTCCATCTCGCCGCCCTCGTCTATCTTGAACGCCTTGCTCTTCAGGCTACCGCACTGGTAGCAGAAATCCGAAACGTACGGAATCTCGTTCCCGCATTCGGAACAGATATACCTTGTCACTCATCCATCCTCATTGAATATATCCCGTTAACGCATTGTACATTAATAGGTTCATCGAAAAGCCCGCTGACGACCTCGGACGTCAGGACGTCTTTTTTAGGACCGTCCGCGAACACTTTCCCATCCTTGATCATTATTATGCGGTCCAAGGAAACGGGGATGTCGGTGAGGTCGTGGGTTATCATGACGATGCTCACTCCCGTTTCCGTCATGATGTCGAACATCTTCCTGAATTTGGATTTCATTACAATATCGAGGCCCGTCATCGGTTCGTCGAGGACGAGCATCTCGGGGGCGGTGACCAGCGCCCGGGCGATCAGCGTCCGCCTCATCTCTCCCAGAGAAAGGCCGGACAGATCTCTGCCGACGAGATGTTCCACTCCCATGTACCCGGCCGCTCGCGAGGCCCCGGAGCGCATGTTGTCGGTGACCTCATGGTTGCGGAAAATGTCCAGGCTGCTGAAGTATCCCGACATTATGACGTCTCCGACCAGCGTTTCGCCGCCGAACATGCCCTGGAGGTCCATGGAGACCACGCCCATGCGGCTCCGTATGTCGTAGATGGACCATATCTTCTCACCGAAGATCCTCATCTCCGCGGGGCGGTCCTCGTCGTAGTAGGGATAAATATCGCCCCTCAGCAGTTTGATGAGCGTCGTCTTCCCCGAACCGTTCGGCCCTATGACGGCAACGTTCTCGGAGGCGCCGATATCGAGGCAGACGGAATCCAGTATCCGCTTCCCGTCCCTCACTACGGAGACGTTCCTCAGCTCCATTGCCATATCCATGCCTTCGGCTATACCGTCAATTTATCTAAACATGGCGGACGTCGGAAACAGGATTGCGTATCAGTTATAATCCAGGAACATATACGGGAATCCGTGAGAAACATAAGGTTCCGAGGTACGGACATTTCTCCCGTGGGGATCGGGACGGCCGCCTGGGGCGGCGGCATCAACGGCGGCGGCCAGATGTACGGAAGCAGCGTCTCCGCCAACGAGCTGAGCTATATTTTCAGACAGGCGGTGGCGCAGGGCATAGATCTTTTCGACACTTCCCCCGCCTTCGGGACAAGCGAGACCGCGCTCGGCTATGCCAGCAGGACCAACAGGTCCGTCAAATTCTCCACGAAATTCATCCCGTCCGGCTTTCAGACGAAGAAGGCCCTGCGCAGGTCCGCCATGAACAGCATGGAGGCCCTGGGAACGAACGTTCTGGAGTTCTACGGCGTCCAGACCCCCGCCGACGTTAAGAAATGGACCACCGAGCTCATACCCCTTTTGGACGAGGGGCTGGTCAAGAACGTTGGGGTATCGAACCACAATCTCGGCGAGATCGTCCAGGCCCAGGAGATTTTGGAGAAGGCGGGACATTCCCTCGCATACGTCCAGAACCACTACAGCATCATCAGCCACGAGGAGAGGGACGAGGGGTTGATCGACTGGTGCAGGGAGAACAACGCGCTGTTCTTCACCTATATGGTGCTGGAACAGGGCGCACTGACCCGGAGGTATTCCAGTTCCTCGCTCTTCGACCCCGGCACTTACCGCGGGCGCATATACAACCAGCAGGTCATGAACGCGCTTTCGCCCCTCAAGACGGAGATGGAGAAGCTGGCCGACAGTTACTGCGTCTCGGACTCGCAGATCGCGATAGCTTGGAGCATAGGGCGCGGGGCGATACCCATCGTGGGCGTAACCCGCTCCTCGCATATCGGCGGCATCGTCTCCGCACTCGATTTCACCATGGACGAAGACGATATGCAGCATCTCGAGAACACTGCCGAGTCCATAAAGGTGGACATAAAAGGTTTTTGGGAATTAGAGGTTTGAGGCCTCCGCATCCGAATTGACCGAGATCTTATCGACCAGCAGCACGAAAAGCATCGCGATTATAGAGATGGGCAGCGCCACTATCATCGCGTCCACCCCCGCTATCGCCGAGCCGGGGAACAAAACCGCGTTGCCGGTGATCAGCCTGCAGATAGGCAGGAAGGTCGCCGTCCCGGAGTTGATGAACAGCGCCCATATCATGTACGTCACGGTCCCCGAGGCCATGCTCGCTATCGCCGCCCTGGTGTTCGGGGCCTTTGAATACAGTGCGTGCGCGAACGCCGGAAGAAGCGCGGCCGCGGTGAGGCCCATGAATACGGACGTGGCCTTGGCGATGATGTCCTTGGGCATCACGTAACAGTACGCCACGACGACGACCAGCATGACCATGGTGAATATCCTGTTCACCCTGATGGACTGCGAGTCCCTCTCGTCCTTCGAAAAACGCCCCCTCGCCAGAGTGAAGAGGTCGTAGCCGCCTGCGACGCCGATGGTGTGCATTAGCGCGCTCAGCGTGGATATCGCCGCGGATATCAGGGCGAGCAGGAACAACGAGATGAACACGTCGCCGAACGTCGTATTGCTGAATATCTCGGACAGGAACTGCGGTATGATGAAATCCGTCCCGAGGCCCAGGCTTTTTATGTATTCGAACGAGCCCATCCCATACTCGTTGGCGAAGTATATGTTGCTCAGCGGGCCGACCGTGTATGCCGAACCAACGACGACCAGCATGAATATGCTGCCTATCATCAGCGACTTGTAAAGCGTCTTATCGTCCTTGGCGGACATGAACCTGACGACCAGCTGCGGCTGGGTCAGGGAGCCGATGCCCACGCCCATAAGGAACGTTGTCACCACAAGCATCCATTCGGAGCTGCCGAACTCCGAGAAGCTCGTCCATCCTCTGGCGCCCTCAAGCGTGCCCAGCTGGTCGATCACGCCTGCGTCCCAGAGGTCCGTCAGCTGCCCGTTGGCAGACGACACGCCCCCGAACATCGTGTATGTGAAGACCAGTATCACTGCCATTCCGATGAACATTATGGCCGCCTGCAACGCGTCGTTGTACATCACGGCGATTATGCCTCCGTAGACGACGTAAAGAGCGACGACGAGGGCCAGCGCGACAAGGAGGACGTCGTAGTACTGCGTCAGGCCTGTGACGACGGAAAGCGAGTTCACCGCGCCCTTCAGCACCGCCGCGCAGTAGATCGGCATCATAATGATTATGAGCATCGCGGTGAACGCGCGGATCCCTTTGGATTTGTATATCTTGCCCAACAGGTCCGCGAAAGTCGAAGCTCCCAGCTTCTTCCCCAGCCTGCGGGTCCTGGGGCCGAACACGATGAAAGCCACCACAAGGCCCACGAACAGGTTCAGGAAGCACAGCCACAATATCGACATCCCGTGCACCGCGGCCTGCCCTCCGAAACCGATGATGGCCGATGCGCTCAGGAACGTGGCGCCGTAGGAGAGCGCGATGATCACGGGGCTGGTCTTGTTCCTGCCCAGCATGAACTGCTGGCTGCTTCGTGTGTTCTTATATCCGAAATAGCCCAGGGCCGCGGTGGCGACCGCGAACAGCACGGCCATCACGCCGAAGATGAGCAGGTTCACGCCTTCAGTCATCGGCTTCCCCCTCTTCTTCCGTGCATTCCGTTCTTCCTTTGACAAGGCCGAAAATTATGCAGAACGCAGTCGTGAGGATGCATGCCGCATAGGCCCCCCAGATATATGGGTCGGTTATTCCGAACATTTGATTTTCTCCGAGTTGCGTGCTAACACATAGCACGGTATTTAATCCTATTGCCGGAGATCGTGCGGACCGGCGTCGAAAATAGGGAAAAAAGTAAACACGCCACCGTACATTCTCGCTCATGCGGGACTTTACGGCCACTGTGGACGAGCTGAAGACTGTCGTGCGAATGTTCTGCGAGGACAGGGAATGGGACAGGTTCCACAACCCGAAGGACCTCGCCATCGGCATCACCACCGAGGCATCGGAGCTGCTGGACATCTTCAGGTTCAAGGATGCTGCCGAGTGCCGGGAGATATTGGAGGACGAGGAGTGCCGGGAGGCCGTATGCGACGAGCTTGCGGACGTGCTGTACTTCGTCCTCAGATTCGCGCAGACGAACGATATCGATCTGGCTTCGGCGCTGGAATCCAAAGTCTACAAGAACGGGAAAAAGTATCCCGCGGACAAATCCAGAGGTTCGAACAAGAAATACGACGAACTGTGAACCTTTCCGTGTGACAAGCGGTTAAATATCTAGTCGTTCGTTAGTGGACTGTTTGGCTTGACCGGGGAGTTCGGCGTGCCCTATACCTGAAATCGTCGATATGCTGGGGTGACAGCATGGGACGGCCCCGTTGAACATTCAAGCCTGTATCGGGACAATGAGGTCTTGTCCTGCAGAGTCGGAGCATGCGTCCGAAGCGGCCGGAGGGTCGCGGAAGCGTACTAATCGGGGGGACCGGGTCAGGTCCTGACGGGAGCAGCCTTACCCTGAGCTACTGACGTTTGCGGGATTGCAGGGCCGAGGAACGATACAGGGCTCTTGATTTGGGATGCGGTGTCAACCCATGCGGCCAAACACTCCGACCCTCATTTTTTCTCTTTGGGGCGGCATCCGGTGATTATTTCCTTTGAAAAGTCGAAGAGCACCCTTGTCTCTCCGTCCATTTCAAGCTTCAGCTCTCTGGAGCCGTCGATGTTGCCCACCACCGCGCCCGCGGCCCCCACGGATTCGAAGATCTCGATGACCCGTGCGGAATTCCCGGGCGGACAGGAGAACACGAAACCGAACCCCTGGTATGAAAGGCACCATTGTACCAGGTCGACGTCGCCGGGCCTCGGGATCTTCGAGACGTCCACGGTTCCCCCCAGGGAAGAGACCTCCAGCATCATCCCCAGGGTCCCGATGTTCCCGGGGTTGCTCATGTCCTTGCCGGCGCTCACCAGGTGTTCGGACGCCAGCCTGGGAAGCGCCGCCATCTGTTCCTGGACCACCGCGTCCGGCTTCAGCGTTGTCGTGTCCCAGGCGTAGGGGAGGTTCTTGGGGTAGAAACCGTCGAGGTCGGCAACGAACACTATGTCGTCGCCTTCCGCGGCGGTGGAGCTGAGGATCACGTCCTCTTTGGGCACGGAGCCCATTATGGAAATCTCTATGGAATCGAAGTCGCTGTCCGGATGGGTATGCCCCCCTACTATGGGCACGTCGAACTTCTTAACGCCCTGTTCCATGCCGCGCAGTATCTGGTTGCAGACCTTGGAACTCTTCATCGAGATGACATCCACCATCGCAATCGCCCTCCCTCCCATCGCGGCTATATCGTTCACGTTGACGAGGACTGCAAAATATCCGGCGTAAAAAGGATCCGATCTGACCAGAGAGCTCATTATGCCATCGGCTGCGAACAGAAGGTAGTCTTCACCATAGTCTATCGCGGCGGCGTCCTCGCCCTCGGCGGCGAACACCTGAGGGAAATCTTTCAGAGGCAGAAGGTCGACTATCTCGTGGATCGGGTGCTTTCTCGTAACGCCCGGAAAGGTGCGTATGGCACCCACTAGTTCATCCAGCGACATGGACCGGGGATAAGCCAACGCCGATAAAAGGATATTGTAGGTCATATGAGGCGCATCTGTTTGGTCACCAGCACCAGGTGCGACGAGTCCGTGGAATCGATCAGTATGTCCGACATGACCTCTGCCATCTCGTTGGGATAGTCGGAAAGGGGATAGAAGGCATCCTGTGCAGGAACCACGTTACCGGAACGCTTCAAAAGCTTTCTGCATTCGGCGACCTCCTGCTGCTGTGCGGGCCGGCCCCCGTGATATGTCGCGCCGGCGAGACGCAACTCGGATTCGAAGACGGGGCGTTTGAACAGCTGGCAGAGGATGTAGACTATAATGTCGTTGTTACCCGGGTATTTCTTTTTGCACGATCGCCCCACCGTCTCGTAAACATTGTTAGACGGGGTCTTCGAAGTCTGATAGATCTTCGAAGGCGGGACGGAACGCTCTTTCACGACGTTCATGTCCGCAAGGGCCCTGAGGTAGCCCGTCAAAATGAGCCTGTGGTGTTTGAAACCCTGCGCTTCGAGGTCCTTGGACAGAGCGCTTATAGACTTCCCGTCCTTTCCGAGGCATCCGAGCAGGATCCTCAGGAAGTCCTTGTCAGGGTTGAACATAGAGACTGATAACAAATCTGGTAACTTAAACCTACTGCTCGTCCGGAACCTTCCCGGAAGTCCGCCGGAGACCGTTACGGAGCGTTCGGCCTCAGATGTCCATATTGATGCAATGAGCATCAATTGTATGTTTTCTAAATTACTGGCCATTTTAATGATAACAATATTGATAACAAATATGGTAATAAACCGTGTCAAGATGATTACCAATTATAGTTCAAAAAGTACTTTATATCGACCAAAACAAACACGGATGGCAAGAAGGACGGTCGGGGAGATAAGAGATGTACACGGAATCAGACAATATCGCGAAGGGGGGGCCCGAATCAACGGACATAGGCCTGTTCGTCAGATCTTCTGACGATGATTTCAAGAAATGGGACAAGAAGAGGATCTATGACGCGCTCCTCAGGGAGACGGACATCTCCGAGCTTAACGCGATGATCATAGCCAACGACGTCGACCGCATGGTAAGACAGATAGGCATACGCTACATCACCGCGCCCCTGATCAGAGAGCTCACGAACGCCAAGCTGATGGAGCACGGCCTCGAGGACGTCAGGAAGCAACATACCAGGCTGGGTGTGCCCATCTACGACGCGAGGGAGATCATCATGTCTCCCAACAAGGAGAACGCCAACGTCCCCCACGGCCCCGAAGCCACAAATCTGACCCTGGCGGAGAACATAAAGAAAGAGTTCGCACTGCTGGAGGTATTCTCTCCGGACGTCGCAGACGCCCATATGTCCGGGCTGATCCATCTCCACGACTTAGGGATGGTGGACCGCCCTTACTGCAGCGGCCAATCCATAGAGTACGTAAAGAAGTTCGGTCTGAACCTCCCCAACGCCATGTCCATCGCGAAACCTGCGAAACACCCCGAGGTCCTCATAGAGCAGATAATCAAATTCTCCGCCGCGCTGCAGGGCCATTACGCCGGGGCCATAGGGTGGGACGCCTTCAACGTGTTCCTTTCGCCGTACCTGGTGGGCCTGGACGACAGGAGGATGCATCAGCTCGCTCAGATACTGGTATACGAATACGCGCAACAGGCCGTCGCCAGAGGCGGACAGTCAATATTCAGCGACCTGAACATCTACTGGGAGACGCCGAAGCATTTCATCGGCGTCCCGGCGATAGGTCCCGGAGGGGAATACACCGGTAAGAACTACGAGGACTACGAGGCCGAATCCCAGAGGTTCGCGATGGCGCTCATGGACGTATATCTCGAGGGTGACGCGAACGGCAGGCCGTTCTTCTTCCCCAAGCCCGAAGTGCACATCACCGACCGCTTCTTCGCCACGCCCGGAAGCGAGGAGTTCATGCTGAAGATATGCCGCCTAGCCTCGGAGATGGGCAACACCTACTTCGTGTTCGACCGCGGGGACACCGCCCGCGTCTCGGAATGTTGCAGGCTCTCGTTCAACCTCGACGAGCAGGACATCGAGGACGCGAAGACGCCCTGGAAGATGCGCTTCTCGGCGATGCAGAACGCAACCCTCAACCTCCCGCGCATAGCCTACATGGCGAAAGGCAGCGACGAGGCGCTGTACAGCGGCATAACCGAGGCCCTCGGGCTCGTGGTGAGGGCGCACAAGGAGAAGAAGGCCTTCATCCAGGAACTGCTCGCCCTCGGCAACAGCGGCCCCCTGGGCCTGCTCACGATGAACCTCGACGGCGAGCCGTACTACAGGATAGAGAAGTCCTCGTACCTGATAGGCATCCTGGGCCTCAACGAGATGGTACAGTTCCACACCGGGCACGAGATGCATGAGTCCAAGGACTCGATCAGATTCGGGCTCGGGATCATAGCGTACATGAGGAAGGAGGCGGAGAGGCTCTCCCTCGAGAGCGGCCTGAAACTGTCGCTGGAGCAGACTCCCGCCGAGTCCACCGCATACAGGTTCGCAAAACTGGACCTCAGGGACTTCCCTCATGAGGCCGGCGCCGTCGTCAAGGGCGACCGCAACACCGGCGAGGTGTACTACACCAATTCCACATACCTCAACGTCGGGGCCGACGTCGGTCCGGTCGAACGCGTCAAGATAGAGGGGATGTTCCATCCAATAATAGACGCCGGAGCGCTGACCCACATATGGCTCGGGGAATCGAAGCCCTCCGCGGAGAGCGTCGCCTCGTTCGTCAGGAACACCTTCGAGAAGACACAGAACGGGCAGATAGCATTCAGCCCGGAGTTCACGTCCTGTCTCGATTGTGGCAAGACCTCCAGGGGACTCTCGGAAAAATGCCCGTTCTGCGGTTCCGCCCATATAGAAGGGATAACCCGCGTGACCGGATTCTTCTCGAAGATATCCGGCTGGAACAAGGGCAAGAGGGGCGAGCTCGCGGACCGCCGCAAGGGCCAGTGCCTCTGAGCTCTTATTTTATCAACGGCCCCTGTGGGGGCCGCACCCCGGTGCCCATGCCGGGATGCGGTCATCTCCACATGTTGCGCTTGCGCAGATACTCGATGCCGAAGACGACGGATATGACCATCACGGCTATCATCGCCCAGAATCCCCAGTCGTAGCCCGACAGAGGGATGACGGAGAAATTCATTCCGAATATGCCCGAGAGCATCGTGGGAATCGATATGATCAGCGTTATCGACGTCAAAAACTTCATGACGCTGGCCAACGAGTTGTTGATGTCCGACTCGACCAGCTGGCGGGTACCTTTGATGATCTCGCTGTAGGTCATGGTCATCTCCAGCGCCTGATTCGTCTCGATCGACACGTCCTCCATGAGGTCGCGGTCGTCCGGCTCCGTTATGAATTTGAACTGTTTGCTGAGCCTGTCCACAACCGAGAGGTTCATGCTCAGGGATGTCTTGAAGTAGACAAGGTTCGACTCCAGTTCGTGAAGCTCGAACAGGTCGTTGCGCTGGGTGCTGTTCCTTATGGACGCCTCGATGGCCATGCGCTTCTTCTCGATGAGCTTCAGGTGGTTCTGGTACTGCAGGGCCACCCTGAACAGTATCTGAAGGGCGAACCGTGTGTGCTTCTCCACGTTTATCGTGTTGATGGGCTTCATTTTACCCGTCACCAGCGAGCTGATGGCGAAGATGTTCTGCAGACATACTGTGACGATGGCGTTGGACGTGATCGTTATGGACAGCGGATACGTGGTGTATTCTTCGCGCTGGTTCCTTATCTCGGTGGCGGGGGCGTCGATCAAGATGAGAGAATAGTCGTTCTGTATCTCCAGCCTCGAGCCCTCTTCGTCGTCCAGGGCCGCAGTTATGCAGTCCCTGTTGACCCTGAGCTTCGTGCTGACCTCCATGATCTCCTCTTCCGTGGGACGTATCATATTGATCCACACGTTGTCCTTAATTTCGTCGATCATGACCGCGCGGCCGTCGACCATTCCGTAAACCTCGTACATTCTTCACCCCCCTTAGAATATAACAGCAACGATGACTAGTATTAATAAGAATATCATTAGGCCCGATGCCGCTCTCGTAACGTTCTCGGCCATGGCCTCCCGGGCCTTTTGGTCCCTGTAGTCGAGCCTGTCGAGCAGCTGGTTTATCCACCCTCTGAGTAGGAATCCTCCGTCGAAGGGGACTGCCGGTATGGCGTTGGTTATGCCCAGAAGAAGATTTATCCAGAACATCCAGTAGAAAAGGGATGCAACGATCCAGAATATCTCTCCGCCAGGGGCGTCGAACCACCATTGGCAGTGCTCCGGGACCGGGGAGAACCCGCTCCAAGAGATGAAGGGATAGTTGAGCACGGTCAGCACGCCGTCGGTGAAGCCGGTGGCTCCGAAAGAGGGGTCCGATGCGGTCCCCTTGACATAGCCGGGGGTGAGAAGGCTCATCCCGCTGTAGCTGACGCCGATCCCGATGTACCCGACCCCGTTGTTGTCACCGAGGGTCAGGGTCCTGCTGTCGGTAAGGCCGCTGCCGAGGACCGTGTATGAAACGGTCACGACCTCTCCCTGCCCGGAGCCCGAGATGAAGTCCCTGAAGGTCCTGACACCGGTGATCTCGTAAAGCTCCGAACCGGAGGCTATGCTGTTGATGATGATGCCGTCGGGAAGCCCTGCCGTCGCGGCGGGCGAGCCGGGCGACACGAACGAGACATAAAGCCCCAGGGCCATCTCTGCGGTATGTTCGCCGTCCTCGGTAAGGTATGTCACCGTATGGGTGGAACTGCCGTAGTCCGGCTCTGTGGTAAGAGTGTAGTATCCCATGTATTCGCCGGCGGTCACGGCGGCCCCGTCTATCTCGGTAATGACCGCTCCCGCGGGTATGCCCGCATCGTCGGCGGGGGAACCGGGCGTGATCCCGTAGACTCCCGCGCCGTCGTCCGACACGCCCGCGACGGTGCCGACCGAACCGAGCATGAGGGCCGAAAACACCAGGAACGAGACCACGGCGGCGACGAAGTTCACAGATATCCCTGCGGAATAGACGCTCATCCTGCTGCGGAGCGAGGCATTGTTCGTATCCTCTTCGTTCATCTCGACGAAAGCTCCCAGGGGCACCACCGCAAACATCAGGCCCGAGGATTCGACGCGTATGCCGTTGGCCTTGGACTGTACGCCGTGTGCGAATTCATGGATGACCATCGAAACGACCAGGGCTATGACGCCGAAGACGATGAAATGGGTCACGTTGAGGCCGGCCGACACGAAGGACGCGGTGCCGGAACTGGCGAACGCATAGGGCAGATTGATCACGGCGGTCGCCATAAAGAAGACCATCACGGCCATTAGCAGCACCGAGATCGCGCCGGACGCGGCCGCGAACGCTCCGCAGAGCCTGCGATGGGACCCTATGCCCTCCATCAGACGCTGCCCCCTCTGTGTCCTGTACATGACCATGGGGCCCCTTACGGAGAGTCCCAGATCCGCGGCCCTGGGCGAACGCCAGACCCATACGAAGATCGGAACGTATAGAACCGTGAGCAGAATGATGATGATCCAGATAACGCTGATGCCCAATCCCTCGGACACACAATAACTTTGGCTTATTAATCTTTACTTTGAAGGACCGAGAGATCTGCCGGCTGGGCACGGGCTTTTTACGTACCAGCGTCAGGGCATGATTATTTCGACACCCGGAGGATTCATATCGCATATGATCCGCCGGGCCCATTCCAGCTTCCTTCTGGAACGTTCCGGGTCGTCCCCGGACCTGAGTCTAGGCCTGTCGAAATCGAAACCATGCAGAAATATCCTTGCGGCTCCGAAATGCCTCGCGGTGCAGACGGCCCGGTCGCCGTCCGTGAATCCGCCATAGTTGGCGACCGTCCCGAAAGGACGGCTCTGAGTGGTCAGAACGAGGGGGCCCCTGAACTCTCTGGCATAACGGACCACGGCGTCGTAGTTGTCTCCGTGCGCCAATATCAGCGTGATCGCGCCGGAGCCGCTGGCCTCTATCTGGTAGTCCACGTCCCCGTCAAGGTCGGTGACGACGATGTCCGGCGCTATTCCGGCTTCGACGACCCTGTCCGTCGCCGAGCCTGCGGAGATCAGGGTACCACGGGGCTCCGCCTTCCCTATGTCCTCCTCGAGCGAACCCGCGTCCCCGAATACCGTGACCTCCGTACCGATGGCCTCGGCGAGCACGTCGTCCATCGCGAGGTCGGAGTTGAGCGTGAGCGCCTTCAGCACCCTGACGGAGTTCTCGTCCTCGCCGATGTCGAGGCCCAGGTCCCTCACTATCTCAAGGTAGACAGGCTCCCATTCCGCATATTCCAAGGATCATGCCTCCGCTTCCGTGGAGGCGGGCATCTCGCGTTGGAAATAGATCCTGATGACAGTAGCGATCATAGCGAAGACTATCCCCGTCACTATCTCGGCGGCTATCAGGCTGGTTATGTTCAGCCCGATGCTGATGTAGGACATCATGAGGTCGATCGCACCGGTGATCACCATTCCTATCCCCAGGAAGTTGATGGAGCCCGTGATGAAGCTGAGCCTTATGGAGCCCTTCGACAGATATTCGTTGATGAAGCTGCCGACCGAGAATACCAATATCGAGAAGACGACGGGCCACGTGGCCACGGCGCAGAACCTGAGGATCGTCTGGTACGGCGAGGGGGAGTAGTAGTTCTGGACCGTCAGCACCCCCAATATCAGCCCCGAGGCAGCCAGCGACAGGGATATCAGAGAGAAAGTTATCACCACGCTCCCCGACCTGAGGTTCGCCGCCCACCGCGAAAGCCAGCGGGAGACCTTGTCCACAAGGCTGTATCCGTAGACCAGCAGGATCGTTCCTATGACAAGGACGATGAGCGCCCCGGATATCCTGGAGAAGCTGTCGGCATCCAGCCCGTAGAAGTATATCATGGGCAGGATGTACACGAACGACATGAGTACCAGGAGCCATCCTACGGGCGTCATGTACCTCTTGCGCTTTACGGGGTCCTCCAGCATCTTGGTGATTATGTAGACCGTACCCTCCAGCCCGGGAGACTGCTTCACCACGACCTTCCTGACGGAATCTATCGGGACCCTCGACGAAATGACCGGATAGACGTACTCGTCCTCGGCGCCGTCGCCGACCAGGATGATCCTGTCGGGGTTCACCTCCTGTATGACCCGGTCGAGCTCGCCTATGACCGCAGAATCGGAACGGTAGCCGATCTTCGTGTTGCCGCAGATGAGGGCTATCTCGACGTTCGCACCCTCCGTCAGCATGTCGCGGTAGATGTTAATCGCGGCGTAAAGAGAATTGATGTCTGAATCTTCCGGGTCGGCGATCCCCAGCGCGGCGGCTGCGACAGAACAGTCCTCCACTCCTATCACGGGCGTCTCCACCCCGCCCTTGACGCCGAAATCATCGTCCCTGTCCACCACAAGGACCAGAGTTTTCTTCACACGGGTAAATTGAATCCCAATGATAAACGCTTTGCCCTTTGGGAAATAATTAAAGTCAGCGTTGCACTGTCCTGAGCATGCTCATCCGATGGCACGGTCACTCATGTTTCGAGTTCGGATGTGATCTCGGAACCATCGTAATCGATCCTCACGACGGTAAATCGATAGGCATTAAGGCGCCATCGCCGAGAAATGCTTCCGTGGTCCTGATGACCCACGACCATTACGACCATAACGTGTCCCGCGTCATAAGCGGGGACCATAAGGACCATCTCGGAAGGAACGGTAAATTCAGGTCCGGGCCGTTCGAGGTCGAAGGGCTGCCGTCATACCACGACGACGAGCGCGGGTCCAAGCGAGGGATGAACACGATGTACCGTTTCGAGATGGACGGCATATCCGTCTGCCACTGCGGGGACCTGGGCGCCATGCCCGATGACAAAGTGATGGCGAAGGTCCGAGGGACGGACATACTCTTCGTGCCCGTGGGCGCCAACTACACCATGGAACTGCCGGAGGTTAAGGAGTTCATAGCCAGAGCGGACCCGAGGGTCATAGTCCCGATGCATTACCGCGTTTTCGGCCTGTGCATCGCGCTGCTTCCGCTCGACGACTTCCTGAACATGGTGCCGTCCGAGAACGTCGACTATGTGGGGAACGAGATCGACCTCTCTTACGAAGAACTTCCGGAGCACAGCGAGTGCTGGGTGTTCGACCGCTAATCAGTCGTAAAGGTCCAGACCTTCCTCGATCCTGCCCATTTCTATCGGCATGGTCAGGTCGCCCACCAGGGCGCCCTTGGAGTTGGCGATTATGCCTGACGCCAGGAAATCGACGCCATGGTTCACCGTCGTCCTCTTGCACCCGACCTTAAGGACGTCGGCGATGAGCCTCATCTCCTCGTCCGTCGTGTCGTTGTGGCATACGCATCCCCTGTTGGTGACTACGCATACGGAGCCGACGGTGTCGCATCCGGCCAATGTGGAGCGGACGCATTCGACGCCGAAAACGTCAGAGAGCTCCTTTAGCGCCGCGTCCGTGTAAACGGGATTCACGATCGCGCCGCGGTCGTTGACGAGGATATTGTTCCCGGCGGCGTTGTACCTGCCCGGGACCGTGACAACGTTGGAGGCCGCGGACCTGATCTTCTCGAGTTCGTCCTGCTCGGCCATGCCTGACACGGCGATGCCGTTGGAGTTCATCGCCGTGAGGGACCCGACCACGAACGACCCGGCCACCGATGTAAGGACCGTTTCGACGCCGAGGACGGCCTCCAGGTCTCTCACGAAACCCGGTTCGGCGTCCGCGGCGACTAAAGCCAGGTCCTCCCCCGCCGCGGCGAACACGCCGATATTGCAGTTTCCGCCGTAACGGGAGAGTCTGATCATGTTTATCACTCTGCGAGCGTTACTTCAACGAGCCCGTCATCGAACTTGGTGGCCTTCACAGCGACCTTGGAGGGCGGGTTGCGGATCCCGTTCTCCCAGAGCTTCTCGTTGAGAGCGGTGTCCATCCAAACGTGTTCCTCGTCGACCTTCATGTGCCTCATCACGTGCTCCCTGACCTCTTTAACGGCGCGCTTGGCCCTCTTGGTGCGGGGTGCCTGCTTCGTCGCTCTGAGGGGGATGATGATGATCCTTTCAATTTCGTCTGCCATCCGAATCACTCCTTGAGCTTTCCAATGCGCCACGATCTCCTCTTGGGGTGGCGGAGGAACTGTCTGCTCGTCCTTATCATAACCCAGGCCGGAACGCGGCGGTTCTGTTTGACCTTTTTGTTCAGCCTTGCTTTCATCGCAGGCGGTTTAGTGCTTGACATTTTTATCTCCTCTCGATTTTGATATCCCTTTTCTTAGGGGCGATCTGCCTGAGAAGTTCTTTGAGCATATCTTCGTTGATGACCTGCTGCAGTCTTCCCGACTGTGCAAGCTGAATGAGCTGATTCTCCACCATGTCGGCGTGCTGGGGGTCGGCCAATTTGACGTTGGCGAGCCTGTCCCTTGCCTCCGGGGTGAGGACCTGCCTTAGAACGGCCTGCTTCTGAGCTTCGTACTGCTGTCTCTGTTCTTCCGCCTGCTGCTGCTGGGCGTACTGCTGCTGGGACATCGACTGCTGCTGTTGCAGTTCGGCCATCCTCTTCCTTCTCAAAGCTTCCAGTTCAGGGTCATCCATATGCTCAATCCTCCTCATGCATTCATTTCGTCGTAGACCTCTTTGGCCGCGTTGTCGAGGAGAGACTGTCCCGCAGGAGAAATCGCTCTTCCCTGCTTGTCCTTCGAGACCAGCAGCCCTGCTGCCTCGAGCTGCATCATGCACTTTCTGGCGATGTTGCGGCTTCCTTTGACTGCCCTGTTGGGCATCGATCCTTTGTCAGAGAACCCACCGTACTCGGCTGCGAGCCTGGAGGATCCCATCGGTCCTTTCACATAAAGCTTCCTGAGGATGGAGGCGGACCTGGTGTACCACCAGTCTTCCTGCATCGGGGCTTTTTCCGTGTGCCTGCCTGTCTTCACATACTCGGCCCACTCGGGAGGGGAGATCTTATCGTTCCCCTTGAGCTTTTCAGCTGCTTTGAGTATGAGTTTTTCGGCGGGAACATCATAGACAGTTACCATGCTTGTACCTCATGCGTCCGATACGTAAATATGCGGACAACAGCACTGGTATTGTTAGACCATATAAAAGCATTGCTAATAGGAAGTGTGAATGCTTCAAACCCGCACGTTCGGCCACCGGCCCCCGTATGGACTGCGGACGAAATATCCGCCACGGCACCTCGTCGGGCTGTCCGGCAAGGCGATCTCCGTGACCTAGACGAAGATGTCGCCGTATATTAACTATTTGCAGAAGGCGACACGGACATAGCTTAGAAACAATCTAATAAATGCGAACGATGATGGGCGACTATGGTAGATAATACCCAAGAGTTCTGCACGCATTGCGGGGCCAAGCTCGAGACGGGCTCGGCATTCTGCCCTGAGTGCGGAAACCCTGTAGAGGGGTCCGACTACGTTTACAGGTCCGGACCGGAATCCGCGAATTACGTCTACGGCGTCCAGGAAGCCGATAAGACCAAAGCAAAGAAAAGGCTGACATGGATATATTTCCTTCTCGTAGGATACGTCATATTGGGTTCGGTCATGGCCATCGTCGGCATGAGCTTCGGAGCGCTCGTCGGGGCGATGGAGTCCGATCCCGATTTCATTGCCGCCCTTGCGGAATTAGGGTTCACGGTAGCGGACATATACGCTATGATCGACCCCATGTTCACGCTCGGCCTCCTGTTCGCCGTTTCCGTGGCCCTCGTCGCGGTCAGTTTCGTCCTTTGCATCCTTAAGAGGAAGTACCTCCTCGCGGTGATACTGTGCGCCGCAGGCTCGATAATTCCTGTCTTCTCGGGCGTGGACGGCGTACTGTTCGCGGCCATAGGGCTGCTGGTCACGTATTTCCTGTACACGGCCAAGCCGGCGTTCGAGGACTGAAAACGATTTATATCGTCCTCCGTGCGCAGGGTACGGAGGACGTTTTCTGATTTCGGCGGGCCCGTCCCGCGGGGCCCCGGTCAGCTGAACACTCCGTGAACGTAGTTCTTCGTAAGCTCGTTCTTGGGGTCGTTGAATATCTGTTTCGTCTCTCCGAACTCCGCCAGCTCGCCGAGGTACATGAACGCGGTGTAGTCGGCTATTCGCTGGGCCTGCTGCATGTTGTGCGTCACTATCACGACGGTGTATTCTTTGACGAGCTGTACGGCCAGCTCCTCGATCTTCTTTGTCGCCAGCGGGTCGAGCGCCGAGGTGGGCTCGTCCATGAGTAGCACGTCCGGATTTATCGACAGCGCGCGTGCGATGCACAACCTCTGCTGCTGCCCACCCGACAGCTTCATGGCGTATGTGTTCAGACGGTCTTTCACCTCGTCCCACAGCGCGGCCTTCCTGAGGGATTCTTCGACGATCTTGTCGAGCTTCCTCTGGTCCTTTATCCCATGGATCTTGGGCCCGTATGTGATGTTGTCCCTGATGGTCATGGGGAAGGGGTTGGGGCTCTGGAATATCATCCCTATCTGGGTCCTGACCTCCAGAACGTCGGCCTCGGGCCCGTAGATGTTCTGGCCGTTGTATTCGACGAGCCCTTCCACCCTGCACCCGTCCACCAGGTCGTTCATCCTGTTGAAGGCCCTTATGAGCGTGGACTTACCGCATCCCGACGGGCCGATCAATGCCGTGATCTTGTTCCTCCGGATGGGCATCGAGACGTCGAATAGCGCCTGGTTCTTCCCATACCACAGGTTGAGGTTCTTGACATTCATGGCTAAATCTGTATTTTCGTTCAAAGCGATCACCATTTTGCGTTCTTAGAGTAATGATGCCTGACCAGCGATGCGACCAGGAACATCGAGAGCACGATGCCCAGCAGGACGACGGCGGTGCCGTACTGGTTGGCGGTGGAGCCCGTCACCTCGCTGGCAAGGAAGTAGAGGTGGTACGGCAGCGCCATGATAGGCTCGAAAAGCGAGAACGACACCTGGGATTTGAATGCGACGGCCGCGGTGAACATGATGGGCGCCGTCTCTCCGGCGGCGCGTCCGAGGCTCAGGATTATCCCCGTGATGACTCCTCCGAGCGCGGCGGGGAGCACGACCTTGTATATGGCCTGCCATTTGCTGGAGCCCATGGCCATGGAAGCCTCGATAAGGCTCTTCGGCACGGCCGAGACGGCCTCCTCGGTGGTCTTGATTATGACCGGAAGAATCATGAACGCCAGGGTCACGGAGCCTGCGATGACGGAGTATCCCCATCCGAGGGCCATGACAAGGGCGGACATACCAAAAAGTCCGAAGACGATCGACGGGGTGCCGTTGAGGGCGTCCACCGCATTGCGGACCGTGCGCGTGAACTTGTTCTCGCGAGCGTACTGCGAAAGGTATATGCCTGCGCCGATGCCCAGGGGCAGGGCTATGACGGCGGTGAACGATATGAGCTCCAAGGTACCGGTTATCGCGGGCCAGATGCCCCCCTCGCGCCCGGAGTTGCTTGGCATTCCGAATATGAAATCGGTCGAAATGGCCGGAAGTCCCTTTACCAGGATGTCCCCGATAATGACCGCCAGCAGAATTAGCACGAAGACCATGAGCAGTTTCAGAGAAGTGTGCGCCGCCGTCTGTTTATCCGTGGAGCTCACGTATCTCATTGCCCTGGACAAAAGGACGAATCCTGCCGTTATCGCCCCCGCCGAGAGCAGAGCCATATTGCTGGACATGAACAGTGAGAGCATCATCGATGCCAGTGCGAACAGTACGGCCGCGGACAGCATCGTCCTGATGACCGGTTTGGCCCTGTGGATGGCCCTGAGCGTCTCGTCGTCGATCCTGTCCAGGATCCTGCCTTTGAGGTCGAGGGAGTGTTTCGGAGCTTTGATTATCCCGAGCTTCCTCCTCGTCCTCCTGCCTATGGCGTTGGCGGTGAGATTGACCAAGATGACCGAAACGAGCAGCAGAAGGGCCACCGCGAACAGCGAAGAATAGTGGATGCCGTTGTAAACGACCTCGGGCATCTCCAATGCGACCGTGGCCGTCAGCGTCCTTATGTTGGAGAATATGTTGAACAGCGGCTCGGGGATGATCGGAGAGTTCCCGCTGACCATTATGACCGCCATGGTCTCGCCCATCGCCCTTCCGATGCCGAGTATGACCGCGGCTATGACCCCTGACGATGCCGCAGGGAGGATGACCTTCGTTGTAGTCTCCCATCCAGTGGCCCCCATTGCCAGTGAAGCGCGGCGGTACGAGACGGGCACGGCGCGGATCGCGTCTTCCGACACGGATATAACGGTGGGAAGCGCCATTATGCCCAGCAGTATGGACCCGGCGAGCCAGGATGTGGAATATTTAAGCTGGTCCGGGAAAAGGTCCAAAAGGAACGGGCAGAGCACGATCATACCGAAGAAACCGTATACGACGCTGGGTATCCCCGCGAAAACCTCGCACACGGGTTTGAGTATGTTCCTGACCCTCTCCGAAGCTATCTCCGAAAGATAGATGGCGGCCCCGACACCGAGGGGGACCGCGAACATTATGGAGCCTGCTGTCACGAGGACCGTGCCTGTTATGAGCGGAAGCGCCCCATAGTATCCGTGTCCTGGCTGCCATCTGTCGCCGGTAATGAACTCCCAGACGCCGATTTCCTTGAACGCCGGCAGGCTGAGACTCGTGATATAGACTATTATGAAAAATACTACGATCACGGCCGACAAGGCCGTGACCGTCAAAACAAGTTTGGGTATGGTGTCCGGGTTGAAACGGCGGGAGTTGATGCTCCTGCCCTTCACGTCCGGTGTTTCAAGCCCGGCGCCAGTCTTTCCGACCTCTTCGAACCCGAACGCCATATCACTGGAAGCCATTGTAAGACCTCTTTGCCGATGCAACTGCGGAGAGCCCACAAACGCGAGTTATTTCCGTTGACGGTTTTTTGCTTGCTTTTTGTTCCTTCTCAGCTGCATCCATAGATATCATCTCACAGATCGGACATGCTTCCGAGGTTCACGTATCCGATCGACCCGCCGATGCTCTTGCAGAGCCCGAGCATCGCTCCGGTGGAGTTCGTGGCAGAGTATCCCACCATGTTCTCGCCGAAATCGGCGACGGATATTCCCAGGGAAGCAGCCATCTTGGCATCGAAGGTCTCCCTGGTTCCGGACCCGTCCTCCCTGATTATGGGGGCGATCTCGAGGTCGTTGCCTCCAACCTCGCTCCAGTTCGTTATGTCGCCGTTGAATATCTCGGCAATCTGGTCGATCGTCAGGTCGGTGACCCCGGCGGCCGCGTCGACAGCCAGGACGACCCCGTCCTTGGCTATGGTGGTCGCTGTAAGCACCGATTCGGAGGACTTAAGGTCCCTGGACAGCATCCCGATGTCGGCGGTGCCGTTCATGACGGACGTGGCACCGGCCCCGGAGCCTCCGCCGGTGACGTTGATCGTCACACCGGGGTACTTTGCCTCATAGGCCTCTACGAACTTGACCATCACCGGCTGTATCGTGGTGGAGCCTGCCACATTGAGCTCTCCGCTCTGAGATGTGGTCGTGTAGTCCTGTGCCGTAAGTGCGACGAAACCCTCGTCAGCGACTATGGCCTGACCCTCCGCGCTCAGAATCCAGTTCATGAAGTCAAGGGCGAGACCGGTCGGGGCCCCGTCCGTCGCGAGTATGAGATTCCTCTGGATCCCATACGTGTCGTTCAAAACATTCTCCGAAGACGGCTCTACGCCGTCTACTTTGATCGCTATACACTCTATACCGGAGTCGCCGTTTCCGTCAGACCCCCATGCGAAGTAACCGGCGCCTGCGCCGATCCCTGCTCCGACGACCAAACAGATCGCCATCAACGTTACCATTTTGCCTTCCAAGGTTTTAACCTCATATCATAGGAATGTTGGAAGGCATATATACCTCATCGAATTATTATATGATGTACTATATATCAATATATTCGTATGGTATGATATATACTTACTATAGTGCTGTATTCCGGCGGGTGGTCTGGCGTCCTCAGCAGTTTCACATCTCTATCGTAAATGCGAACAAGATTGAGAATATATGTTAATCCTATAAAAGCTGTGTACACACTCCTTAAAGGAAGACGGTCTGAATTTATTTTTATCTATATATCAACTTAACAATTTACATACTGATATAGATAAGCTTAAATCCGAACTTATCTTTAGAGATATCGTGGATGTAAGAAGAATACAGATCACCGGCGGATCATCATTTATGGTCACGCTTCCAAAAGATTGGGCAGATTCGGTAGGACTGAAAAAGAACGATTCGGTAAGCCTCCAAGGCCAACCGGACGGCAGCATCGTCATATATCCTCAGGGAGCCCGCAAGACGGCCGAACGGACGATAAAGACGATCGACGTGGACACCGTGAGCGATAGGGAATACCTCTACAGGCTGCTCGTCGGTTCCTACATAGCAGGCCACAGCGCGATAGAGCTGAGGTCCTCGGGTCAGATATCCAGCATGGTCGCCGGAGTGGCATCTTCCTTCACGCAGACCGCGATAGGCCTGGAGATAATGGACGAGAGCGACAACAGGATACTCATAAAGGACCTGATGGACCAGACCGAGATGCGCCCCGCCAAGTCGATAGAGCGCCTGAGGGTGCTGATCAAGAACCTTTTGACCGATGTGCTGGATGATGCCGAGGCCAAGAGGAAGAACATTTTCGAAGGGCTCAACGACAAGGACAGGGAGATAGACCGCATAGATTGGCTCATCTCCCGTCAGGTCAACATATATCAGAAAGAGTACTCCCTCGCCCGCAAAATAGGGTCCAATCTTTGCGAGATAACCAGAAGCAACACTGCCAGCAGGGCACTTGAACGTATCGGCGATCATACTCTGCTCGTCGCTAAGAACCTCGATATCCTCATTGCCGAACCGGGCACGTCGGAGGTCATGAAAGAGATCGTCTCCATCGGAAGGGAAGTGTGCGAGCAGATATCCATGTCGGTCACCAACTGGCTGAACAAAGACATGGTAATGGCCAACAGGTGCATCGAAGAGAGCACGCTCCTGGTCAAGCGCACCGAGGTGCTGTCGAGGATGGCCGCAAACCTGGATCAGAACGGCGGTATGGCCTCGAGCACGATCGCCGGAAGCCTCAGGCGCATGGCCGAGTACGCGATGGACCTGTCCGAGCTGGCGATAAATTCGGCCATGGACTGACCGTCGGTTATTAAATCTCCCGGGCGTATTGAAGAACATGAAGACCGCGGTCGCGATAACCGGAGCATCGGGCAGCATATACGGGATCCGTCTGCTTCAGAGGCTTCCCGGCGAGAAGATGCTGATTGTATCCAAGACTGCAAAGGAGATAATCCCCTCTGAAACGGGCATGCCCATGGAGGAGGTCTACGGTCTGGCGGACGAGGTGTACGAAGATGATGACCTTTTCGCCCCGCCTTCTTCCGGAAGCTTCAGATACGACTGTCTTTTCGTCGCACCCTGCAGCGAATCTTCGGTGGGAAAGTTCGCCAGCGGCATAGCGGACACCCTGATATCCAGGGCCGTCAGCGTCCGCATCAAGGAACGGGGCAGGCTTGTTCTGGTTATACGGGAGACGCCCAAGAGCCAGATCATGTTGGAGAACGAGCTGAAGCTCGCACGCTGCGGAGCCGTAGTGCTGGATGCGAATCCCGGTTTCTACTCCGTCCCGAAGACCGTGGACGACATCGTCGACTTCGTGGTCGGAAAGGCCATGGACTCCGCCGGTATCGACAACGATATGTTCCTAAGATGGAAATGATCATTCCAGATATATCGCCGGTCTTCCGGGGACCGCCGCAGACGACTTGCCCTTGGGATCGTACCTTGCGGTGTCGTCGGCGCTGAGCACCTTGACCGGCAGCCCGATCTCCTCGCTCATGAACTTCGACGCCTCCGACAATACGGAATACTCGTCCGAGTCCGAATAAAGCCTCAGCTTTGCAGGGGACTCCCTGACCATCTCGGATGCTACCTTTTTGGCGAGCTCGGATGCGGCCTTCCCGTTGTTCCTTATCTCGGGGTCGGCCATGGACTCCTTCGTGAGGCCGGGGATGGTAAGTCCGTTCCCGGACTCCGCCATGTCGGCGGCCAGAGAATATATCTTCCTCTTCCAGGCGGACGCGGTGTAGATGTATACGCTTGTCGCATCGATAGATGCGACCTTCCTTATCTGGGCCACGTCGGAGATCGTGGAACGGATGAGGTCCTCTCCGTACTCGGCCGACGAGTCGGGCCCTCCCGATTCCGGATACGAGGAACTGGATACGAACCCTTCGAACCCGGCCATCTCCCAGAGCTCTTCCGCCATGTGGGGGGTTATTGGCATCATGCTCTGTATCCATACCTTAAGGGCATCGTTGATGGTCGCCTCGTCCGAACCGCCGCGCCTGACGTACCACTTGAGGTCGTTGAACATCTCGTAGTACGCCGTGGTCGCCAACTGCCTCAGGTCGTACTTTTCCATCGAGCTGCGGATGTTGGCGATGTGGACCTGGAACCTCGAGTGGAGCCATCTGTCGATGTCCGACACATCGCCGAAGACCTGCATCAGGTCCTCCGCGAAGGAATATATGCGGTCCAGCCTCTGCTTGTAGGAGACGACGATCTCCTCGTTCCACTCGACGTCGACGAACATCGATGCCACATGCGAATAGTATAAGCGCATCGCGTCCACGCCGAAGGCCTCCACCGCCCCGGGGATCGGCTGGGCGCCACCCTTGGACTTGGAGATCTTGGACTTCTTGCCTGTGATGTACCAGTTGACGATCATCCCCTTGGGCTGCATGTCCTCCGGGAGTATCGCCATATGGTTGAACAGGAAGACGGGGAAGTGCACGGTCATGTGCTCCTTGCCGCCGAGGTTGACATCGAGGGGATACCAGTATTTCACGTCCTCGCGTATGATCCTGAGAAGCGACACGCCGACCTTCGAATCTTCGGCGACCTCCTCCTCGTTGCCCTTTCCGAGCATCACGTAATCGAAGAACTTCTCGGTCATGTTCTCCGGCTTTATGTTCCCGCTGTTGGCGTACACCGATATTATGTAGTACGCGGGGTACAGCGTAGAGTCGGATATGGCCTCGATTATCCATTTTTCGTCGAATGGGAACTTAGTTCCGAGCCAGTTGCCCTGTCTGACGCAGGCGCGCTCCCTGAACCAGTCCAATACCCCATGTATGTTGGCATAGTACTCCGGAGGATAGATCTCCATGTCCCTGCAGTGCGCGGACGTCTTCTCGGTGAGTTCTTTGTTCCCGTAATCGATGAACCATTGGTCGTCCACCCTCTTGATGTGAACGGTCTCGCCGCACCTGCAGACCACTTCTTCGGAAAGGTCGTGGAACAGTTCGGCCTCTCCGGAGTCGATCATCGCCTGCTTGATCTTCTCTTTGGCCTCGTCGACCCGCATTCCGGAATAAGGCCCGCATGTCTCCCTCATGCGGCCGGCATGGAAGCCGTCCTTGTAGACCTGTTTCTTGGCCTCGTCGAGCCTGGGGTCGTCGGGAGACGTTATGCCGAGGGCCTCAACGGCGTCCCTGGCTGGAAGGTCCCCGTATCCTTCGATCCTGATTATCGACACGGGGTTTATTGATGCGACGGTCTTCTCGTCGATCCCGTATTTGGCATATTCGCCGACGTGTTCTTTGATGTACTTCAGGTTGATCCAGTCGTCCGGAGAGTCTGAAGGCACGGAAGTGACCATCCCCGTTCCTACCTCCGGGTCGCAGAAGGTGGCCGGCAGGATCGGAATGATCCGTCCCACGATCGGCGCCTTGCATGTCCATCCGACCAGGTCGCGCCCCCTCACGGTGCCGAAGAACTGGATGTCGTCGAACTGCATCGCCAGCTTGTCGGCCGCGGGCTTGGAGACCACCCAGAGTTCGCCCCTATGCATGACCTTGTAATATTCTGTATCGGGGTTGACCCAGAAGCAGACCTGGCCATAGACCGTCTCGGGCCTCAGGGTGGCCGCCACAAGTTTCATCTCCCCGAATTCGAACTTGAGCAGAGTGTATTCCTGGGTCTCCGCGTTGCCCCCTTTAGATATGTCCGTCTCCGACGCGTCTATGGCGACAGGGCCGCACTGGGAGCAGAAAGGCGCATAATAGGGTTTCTGGATGAGCAGTCCCGCCTCCATGAGCTTTCTGAACTGCCATTTTATGAATTTTCCGTAATCGGGATACAAGGTGCACGTGAACCTGCGCCAATCCGACAGGAACCCGAACCTTTTCCAGTAGTCGTTGACATAGACGTTGTTGAAGAAGTCGACCACAGACATGGGGTCCGTGAGACCTCTCAGCTGCTCGTCCGTGCAACCGTTGTCCTTCATGTACTTTATGATGTCCGGGTCCTTGCGTTTGATCCTTGCGGCCAGGCTGATGGCGCCGTTGCCCGTGGCGTGCGTTCCGACCGGAAACATCACGTTGTAGCCGAGAAGCCTCTTGTACCTGCCGATGGCGTCGGCATACGTGTAGCCTCTGAGATGTCCGACATGAAGATAGCCTGTCACCCCGGGATATGCGAATATTATCATGAACTTGGGCCTCTCGTCGCGAGAAGCCATGTTTATCCCGGCCGCCGACCACTTGGCCTGCCATTTCTTTTCCACATCAGTATAGTCGCGCGCCATAATCACTACCCGACACTGGCGAGAAGAAGTACACACGGATTATATAGTATTCTGTCGATTGCACAGCAACACGTCATACTAAGAAAATAAGGCGTTTTTAATAGAAATGCCGTAGTCGGACAATGTAAGACAATGTCCGACAGTTTTATATATCCTGTCTTACATGTTATTACAGAGCCGAAAGGGATGGGACTCTACAAGCTCTGCGGTGAGGTGGGATGGATGTCTGAAGACGCAAAGGTCACGCTCAGGATGGGACCCGAGGAACTCCAGTTGATGGACGACTATGTGGCTGAGCACCCGGAGGTCGGAACGAGATCCAATTTCATACGCGCCGCCGTCCGGGCGTTCGTCGTCGGAGATGCACCCGACATCGACGGACGCACGGAGGAAAGCGGGATCTTCGTCCGCTTTTCCGAGGTACAGCTGAACGCCTTGTCCTTGCTGAAGGAAGAGGGGATATGCCTCAGCGAGGAGGAGTTCGTCAGAACATGCGTCCTGAAGAAGCTCGTCACGGAGGAGACCGAAAAGGAATCCGCCGTGAACGCCTTCAGGACCGCACAGCTTACCTCGAAGATGAAGTGAAGAAAAAGGGATGGGATATCGAGCGCCCCGGCGGAGGGATGGGACTTGTCCGCCGGATCGCTTGATCAAACACTTTAAAGAAGGGGGATGCACAGGATGGTTACGATCAGAACGGAAGGCGGCGAGGTTTGCGTTGAACCCAGGGTCGCCGTCGTCGGCGTCGGCGGCGCCGGATGCAATGCCGCCGGCAGGTTTCACGAAGAGCTTATGCCGGTCGACGTCATAGCCGTCAACACCGACAGGGCGGCGCTCGAGGGGACGCACGCCGACGTCAGGATTTTCATATGCAGGGACGTGACGAAGGGTATCGGCACCCGAGGAGACGCGTCTCTCGGCAAGAAATGCGCGAGGGTGCATGCCGAAGAGATCAGAGATGCACTCAGAGGGCATGATGTCGCTGTGATAGTCGCGGGCATGGGAGGCGGGACCGGTTCCGGTGCCGCATCGGTGGTCGCTGAGATAGCGCAGGGGCTCAACATGGTGACCATGGCCATCGCGATAAGGCCGCTCGCCATGGAGGGCAGGGGGGCCGCCGCAGGAGAGGGGCTGAGGGCGCTCAGGTCCGTATGCCCCGGCACGGTCGCGGTGGAGAACGACAGGATGGTCGAGCTGTTCCCCGATATGACGATACAGCAGGCTTTCGATGCCGTGAACGACGGCATCGTCAGATATGTGATGAAGAAGACGGACGACATCGCCGAGGCTTTCGCCGAGGAGATAAGGAGGGTCCGCCCCTCCGAATCCAATGTGGGCGAAGGGGCAGGCGGAACGGCATCTGCGAAGATGGCGGTCTGATATAAAAGAGAAAGAAACGGGTCCGGAGTCCTCCCGCCGGACCCCGTTTCCTGACGTAAAGTGTTTTTCCGCCCCTCAGGGCTTTTCTTTCGAATTATAGTATTCGTATCCGAGGTCGAACGCCTTACGGTTGATGTCGGAGAATTTTTCCGGGACGGTTTCCAGCAGTGTTTCCAGCAGGACCTCTCTTCCGATGGGGAATCCGTCCGCCGCCGCCACGGCGCCGATCATGACCGCATTGGCGGCCACTGCCTTGCCGGCCTTCACCGCCAGGTCCGTGGCGTTGATGGTTATCAGCTTTGGAGTTATCCTCCTCACCGCTCCGACTATTTCCTCCACGTCCGGATATTCTTCGAAACCGGCCGCCACGGAGGATGGAAGTATCGGCTCCAGGTTCATCAGGATGGCCGTGTCCCTGTTGCAAAGGCCGAGGCTCCTGCATGTCTCTGCGGGTTCGAATCCCATGAGTAGGTCCGCCCCTCCGACGGACTCCAGCGGGCTGTATACTCCCTTTCCGAATCTTACGGTGGAAAGGACGCTGCCTCCTCTCTGCGCCATTCCGTGGATCTCGCTCATCGCCACATCGTAACCTTCTTTCATGGCCGCATTTCCGAGCACCATCGAAGCCAGGAGGACACCTTGGCCACCCACTCCGACGATCTGTACCGTGTATTTCATTCCTTCACCTCCAACGCGCCTTTCGGACATACGTTGGCGCACATGCCGCAACCGATACACTGGACCCGATCGACGTTTATGGCGCCGTCCTTGTCCTTGAAAAGCGCAGGGCATGCGATGGTCTTCAGGCATGTGTAGCACTTGATGCACTTGTCACGGTCCACCTCGCATCTCCTGCTTACCAGCATCTTCTGTCTTTTGAGCTCGAGCGGGCAGGCGCGTTTAGCGATCACGACCGCGACCCCGTCGAATTCGATCGCGTCCTTCATGACCTTGTTCATCGCCTTAACGTCATAAGGGTCGACGGTCTCCACGAAGCGGACGCCGATCCCCTTGACCAGTCCCTCTATGTCGATCGGCTCCGTCCTGATGCCGCCGAAGTCCCTGCCAGTGCCGGGGTTCGGCTGGTGTCCCGTCATAGCCGTCGTCCGATTGTCCATGATGACCATCTTGATCTTATGGCCGTTGAACAGCGCAGACATCAGGGGTTGGACCCCGGAATGGAAGAACGTCGAGTCCCCTATGAACGCGATAGGCAGCTGGTCGGTCGACTGGGCGAAACCGCCGGCCGCGCCCGCGCCTCCTCCCATGCATATTATGAAGTCTGCCGCGCGGAAGGGCGCCTGTACTCCCAGGGTGTAGCACCCGATGTCGGAGCAGTACACTGCGTCCCTGCTTCCAACGGCGCGTTTCGTCGCCGCGAAGGTACCGCGGTGCGGACATCCCGCGCAGAGCGTCGGGGGCCTTCCGGGCAGGACGGTCTCGGCCTTCGGCAGAGGTTTTTTGAAATCCTTCACCTTGACCAGGGTCGCTATCCCCGAAAGGACGTCGGGAGAGTACTCCCACTGTCTGGGGAAGTTGCCGCTCCTCTTCCCGTAGACCGGGACGCCAAGGCCGTTCTGTGCGGATATGCGGAGGACGGCGTCTTCAAGGTAGGGCTCCAGCTCTTCTACGACTATGACGGCCTTCTTCCCTCTGATGAAATCAGCGATCTTCTTCTCGGGAAGGGGCGCGGTGAATCCCAGTTTGAGAACGGATACTCCGGACACGAACTCCTTGACGTATGTGTAGGACACTCCGGAAGTGATAACGCCCACGTCGCCCTCTCCTTCGACGAAATTGAGGAGGGACTTCTCGGAGAGCTCCATGGCTTTCTTCTGCTTCTCGAGCAGCCTCACCCTGTTCGGTTTGGAGTATGCGGGTATGTTGACGAACTTGGGGTCGTCCTTCACGAAGCGCCCTTTGGGCGCCGTGTCCCCCAGAGGACCGAATTCCACCGGGCCGCGGGCATGGTTGACCCTCGTCGTGGTACGGAATATGACGGGGAGTTCCAAAGCATCGGAGATCTCGTAGGCCGCAGACACCATGTCCTTGGCCTCTGCGGGCGTGGAAGGCTCGACCATCGGGAGCAGCGACAATGTGGCATACGTGCGGCTGTCCTGCTCGTTCTGTGAGCTGTGGCACGAGGGGTCGTCGGCGGTCATTATCAGCATCCCCGCCCTGACGCCGGAGTATGCCAGCGTCATCATCGGGTCCGCGGCCACGTTCAGCCCTACGTGCTTCATGAAGACGAAGGAACGCACGCCGGAAGATGCCACGGCGGCCGCGACCTCCAACGCGGTCTTCTCGTTGGTAGAGAATTCGAAGTACATCCCTTCCCTTTCGGCTTCCGTCTCCAGAATGTTCCCGACCTCGGACGAGGGAGTCCCCGGATATGTGGAAGAGCACTTTACCCCTGCCTCGAACAGCCCCCTGACGATGGCCTCGTTTCCCAGAAGGAGCTGCTTTCCGTCTTTTGCCAATATGTCCGACATTTTCAGCCTCTTGTAATCCAGTGTAATGCTACGGTTTTATTAAAATAGGTTACTTGAGAGACAAACAATAAAAACAAGGCTGACATACTTCGGCCTAGCGGGGGTTGCCAAGCTGGTCAACGGCGCAGGACTTAGGATCCTGTCCTTAGCGGTTCATGGGTTCGAATCCCATCCCCCGCACTTCTACAGATGGTTTCCAAGCGAATACCCATGATATGTATACCGAGCCGTCGATTACCGGACATGAAAAGGCAGATGATCAAGATCGACGAAGAGAGATGCAACGGCTGCGGGCTATGCATCGACGCTTGCCAGGAGGGCGCATTGGCCCTTGTGGGGGGGAAGGCAAAGCTGGTCCGCGAAGACTGCTGCGACGGACTCGGAAACTGTCTTCCGGCCTGCCCCATGGACGCCATATCGTTCGAGGTGAGGGATGCTCCTGCCTTCGTGGAGAACCCCGGAATCCAGAACATCCCGTGCAGCTGTTCCGACAAGCCCTCCATGATATGCGTCGGAGAGAAGAGCAAGGCCGACGGGGAGCTGTCGCAGTGGCCGATACAGATCAAACTCGTCCCGGTAAAGGCCCCATGGTTCGACGGCAGGGACCTTCTGATAGCCGCCGACTGCACCGCGTTCGCGATGAGGGACTTCCATGAGAAATTCGTCAAGGGACGAATCACAATAGTGGGGTGCCCGAAGCTCGACTCCATCGATTACAGCGAGAAGCTGTCCGAGATACTCCGGAGCAACGATGTCCGTTCTGTGACTTTGGTCAGAATGGAGGTCCCCTGCTGCGGAGGGATGACGCGCGCCGTGAAAGAAGCCATCAGGACCAGCGGCAGGAACGTTCCGCTGAAGGTCTACACCCTGTCTAGGGAAGGCAAGATACTCAGCGTCGAGTGACACGGCAAACGGTTATCTTCAAGGACCTGCATCCTTACCCGGAGACGGAAATGAAGGTCGCCATAATCAGCGGGACACCCAGGAGCAACGGCTATACTTCGGAACTTATCAAGAACCTTAGCGCCGGGCTCAAAAACGCGGGATGCGAAGTTAATACAGTGACCCTTTTTGACAAGGTCATAAGCGGATGCAACAACTGCGGAGTATGCCAGAAGAAAGGTAACGAGGGGAAATGCACGATCAAGGACGACATGCAGCCCTTATTCCAGGTCGTGGACGATTCCGAGCTGCTGATAATAGCCAGTCCAATCTATATGTGGCAGTTCACGGCTTGCACCAAGGCGTTCCTGGAACGCCTTCACTGCATGTACGACTCCCTCGACGGCAAAAGGATAGCGCTGGCCATGACCATGGGGGACGACGAGTATGTGGCCTCCTATGCGGTCAGCGGCATGCTGGACATGTGCGAATACTACCACATGACCTACCTATCGTCGTTCGCAGTCCCCTATGCCGACAAGGACGAGGTGAACCGTCCGCTGTACGCCGAGAAACTGAAGGACTTCGTGAACCGCATCACCGGATGATCAGTCGTACCTGCGAAGATCTTCCACGTGGCGGGACTTCCCCTCGAACCTTTCGAGGGAGCCGGGGAGCGCGAGGTGCACAGAGGCCTTGATGTTCAGTACGTCCTTCAGCCTGGACTCCACCGAGCGGGTCATCCTGTCGATCGATACCGTATCGTCCGTCAGCGAATCCTCGGCTATCTCCACGTCGACGGACATGCTGTCCATGAAGTTCTCATTGGTGAGCGTTATCTTATAGAATGGCGAGAGGAATGCGAACTCCCCTATTACGCCCTCGATCTGCGAAGGAAATACGTTCACGCCACGGACGATCAGCATGTCGTCCGTGCGTCCGGATATGCGCATGAGCCTCGGATGGGTGCGTCCGCAGTCGCACTTCTCCCAGGTCAGGGCAGATATGTCCCCTATCTTATAGCGGACGAGAGGGAAGGCCTCCTTCTTGAGCATCGTGACGACAAGTTCGCCTCTCTCGCCGTCGGCGCACGGCTCCCCGTCCTTGTCGAGGACCTCGACATACGCCATGTCCGCCCAAACGTGGAGCCCGGACTGCTTCTCGCATTCCAGGAACATCGGCCCGTAGAACTCGCTGGCACCGTAGCAGTTGTGGACCCTTATCCCGGTCCTGTCCTGGAGCTTCTGCCTCATGCTCTCCGACCAGGGCTCTCCGCCGGCGATGGCATAGCGCACCTTCGTGTCCCTCCTGATTTCGATCCCCTTCTGGTCGCATACGTCCGCGATGTGGAACATGTAGGACGGCGTTCCGGCGAACGCGGTTATCGGCAGGTCCTGCATCATCTTGATCTGCCTTTCGGTGTTGCCGGTGCTGATCGGAAGAACGGTCACGCCCATCCTCTCGGCGGCGTAATGGACTCCCAGACCTCCGGTGAAAAGGCCGTATCCATGGAAGTTCTGGAGTATGTCGTCCTTTGACATCCCGAAAGACGTCATTCCGCGGTCGAGCGACTCGGCCCAGTTGTCCAGGTCGTTCTGGGTGTAGCCCACCACGGTCGGATTGCCTGTGGTCCCGGAAGAAACGTGAAGTCTCACAAGCTCGTTGTAAGGTTTGACGAAGAGGTTGTCCGGATAGTTGTCCCTGAGGTCTGTCTTCCTCATGAAAGGGACTTTTCTGAACTTCTCGAAACTGTCGACGTCCTCGGGAAGCAGGCCCACAGACTTCATCTTGTCGTGTATGAACTTCGAGGAGTCGTACATGGTCCGCAATTCGCTCCTCAGCAGGCCCAGCTGCATCTTCTGCAGTTCTTCTTTCGGCTTGGTTTCAAGCTCTTTGTTCCAGTACGCCATTCGATACACGCCTCCGTGCTACCAACTAGCACGTTATTGCCAGAATAATCAGCTAAGACTTATACCTTTAGGTCTGCCAGCATCCCTACGTTCAAAGCGTCACGGAGCCGGCCACCCTCAGCTTGCCGCCTTCCAGATACATGAGGACGGCCCTGTCCCCGGGCCTGTATATCAGGTCCGATTCCATATTGAGCGTTACCTCCTCCCCGGAGGCAGAAACGGAGCATGGGACCATCTGCATCCAATGTCCCAGATGCATAACCATGCCGTCCTTGAGGGGGCTCTTCCAGTACTTGACCATCTCGACCTTCCCTGTGAACCTGCGGGTCATCGTGACCTCGCGGTCGGTAGTGACCACGTATCCTCTGTCCAGCTCGTCGGACTCTATGCCTCTCAGAGCAAGACCCACGTGGTCGCCTTTCACGGCATCCTCGGCGTCGATGTCATGCTTCTGGATGGACTTCAGGACGACCTCGCGTCTGAGGGGGAGGACCGTCATCTTGTCGTGCTTGCGGAAGTGGCCTTCGGCGACCGATCCGAGGACCACGGTCCCGACGCCTTTGACGTTGAAATGACTGTCCACGGGGCAGGATCCGCTGGTGCCGTCTCCGGGCTTCCTGTTCTGATCGGCGGCGATCTTCAGCAGCTCGTCCCTCATCGTTATCGGCTCGAGTTCCTTGAACTCGTAGTTCTCCATGCAAGTCCCGGCGATGAGGGGCTTCAGCTGTTCGGGCTGTATGTAGTTCCTGAGAACGATCCACCCTCTGGGTATGCCGACGCAGTCGGCTATCACTATGGTCTCTCCCAGGAAGGAATCTATCTTGTCGACGACCAATATGGCGAATTCCGCCATCTCGACCGTGTAGAATATCGAGGACATCTTCTCGGGGTATTTCGAAGGTTCCAGCAATGTTACCGAGTCGTTCCCCTTCTTCAGTTCGAAGAAGGTTATGTCCGTGACGGTCCCCTTCTTGCCTATTTCTCCCGCGACGTCTTTGGCGCCCAGGACAGCGACGTTCAGATTGCTCATCAGATATCCGTTCCTTTGACCAGCTCTATGCCTGCCTTCTTCAGGGCCTCGACGGCCCTGAGGGGTTCATCGACACGGATGAAGAACGCAGACAGATTCTTGCCCGCATATGCATATCCGTACTCGATGTTGATGCCTTCGCGTCCGCATACGTCGGCGGCCTCGAAGAGGGACCCCGGCGCGTCGTTTATGACAATTCCGATGACCTGGGTCTTTTTGACTATTATGCCTTTCTGCCTTATCTTCTCGAAAGACTCCTCGGGGTCGTCCACAATGGCGCGCAGTATGCCGAACTCGGCCGATTCTGCCAGGTTGAAAGCTTTCATGTTGACGTTGCTCTCCTTTAGCGTCCTGGCGATGGCCGCAAGGCGTCCCGGCTCGTTGTTCACAAAAATCGAAAGCTGAATTATGACGTTCTGTTCTGGCATTATAACGACCTCTTGTCTTTGACCCTGGATGCTTTGCCGTCGAACCTCGGCAGCTCACCGGGGGCCTTGAGCTCCACGTGTACACCAAGGTTGAGGTATTTTTTAAGTTCGCTCTCTATGTGGGAGCGCAGCAGTATCATGTCCTCGACCTTGTCGCTGAAGGACTCGGGCCTTATCTCGACCTGGACGACCATGTTGTCCAAGGCGCCGTCCCTGGTCACCTGGATCATGTACTGGTTTCCCACCTGGGGGACCTGCATGAGGGCATATTCGATCTGTGACGGGAAAACATTGATCCCGCGGACGATGAGCATATCGTCGGACCTGCCGGATATCCTTGAGATGCGGGGCGAGCTCCTTCCGCATGCGCACACTTCGTCGCAGACCGCGGAAAGGTCGCGTATCCTATACCTGACGAGGGGGAACGCTTCTTTCTTCAGCATCGTAACCACAAGCTCGCCCTTCTCTCCGGGCTCCAGGACCTCTCCGCTCTCGGGATCGATCGCCTCCATGTAGGCTATGTCTCCGCAAATATGTATGCCGTCACGTTCCTCGCATTCGGTGAACATGGGCCCGGCGAGCTCGGACGTCCCGTAGATGTCGTACGCCCTGACGCCAGAAGACTCCTCTATGCGTTTTCTCATGCCTTCGCTCCAGGGCTCTGCACCGAGGACCGCCTTCCTGAGCTTCGTATCCCTCAGGAAATCGATCCCCATCTCCTTGGCGACGTCGATCATATGTATGAAGTACGAGGGGGTGCACGCGATGACGGTGACATCGAGGTCCTGCATCAGTTCCAGCTGCCTCTCCGTGCTTCCCGTGCTTGCGGGAAGCACCGACGCACCGACCCGTTCGGCCCCGTAATGTAGGCCCAGGCCGCCGGTGAACAGCCCGTATCCATAGGACACCTGCAGGGTGTCGTCCTCCCCCACACCTATCGACGAAAGAGACCGGGCGAGGGCTTCCGTCCAGTATTCCAGATCGTTCCTGGTATATCCCACCAGCGTGGGTTTGCCCGTCGTACCCGAAGATACGTGATATCTCACGATGTCCGTGTTGGGCACGGAGAACATCTTCGTGGGGTAGTTGTCCCTGAACTCCTGCTTCGTCATGAAGGGGAGCTTGGAAACGTCGGAAAGAGACCTTATGTCGTCAGGCCCTACGTTGACGGAATCCATCTTGTGCCTGTAAAATGCGTTGGAAGAATAGAGCTCGGTAACGAGATTTTTTATACTGCCATACTGCAGCCTCTTCAATTCTTCCTTCGGCATGCATTCTATGTCATGGTTCCAGAACATGGCGGTCCACTGGGTATTCCCTATCGTATCCCTTTATTTATATTGAGCGAGCGCGTTAGACCATCGGATGGGAGAGGAAAGGGCCGCTTGGGACGAGCTTTACCGCAGACAGCCGAGGGCATGGAGGGGCTCATCGAAAGTCCCGGACATGGGCCTTTCCGCAGGAAGTTCGGTTTTGGACGTGGGATGCGGCAACGGGAAGACCTCCGCGGCCTTGGCGGAGATGGGGTTTTCGGTGACCGGCGTGGATTTCTCCAGCGCCGCGGTGGACTCGTGCAGGGAAAGACTGGGCGGAAGCACGGAGTTCTTTGTGTCGGACTGCACCGATTTGCCGTTCGACGGCGGCGCCTTCGACGGCATCTACGCCGTCCATGTGACCGAGCATCTGGACGATGAGGGGATGAAGATGTTCGCCTCCGAATGTTTCAGGGTCCTCCGCCCGGGAGGGAGGATGTTCGTCAGGTCCTTCTCCCCGGGGGACATGAGGGCCGTACCGGGAAACTCCGTAAGGAACGGCATAAGTTATCGTTACAGGACGCCGGAAGATATCGGATCGGGATTTCCGGGGTTCACCCGGCTGCATCTAGGAACGGTCGATGAAAAAACCCGTTTCGGGACCGTGAGAAGCCGCTCTGAATGCATTCTCGAAAAACCATGACGCCGGGTCAAGGCATTAATCTGTTCCGATAGGATTATATTCGAGAATAAAATGGCCCGGATATGATCTGTCCCAAATGCGGAGCTGACAATCCGGAAGGCACGCTGTTCTGCGAAGAGTGCGACTGGCGCCTGGACATGCCCTTCAGGGCTTCCAAGAAGCGGAACGTCGACACGCTCTCCCTTGCGGTGCTTGCGTGCGGAGTGCTTTCGGTCGTCCTCGCATTCTATGTTGCCATCGCCGGAGCGGCGGCAGGCGCAGCGGGACTGGTCGTTGGCGGCTACGCGATAAACGCCGTCCGCATTGTGAAGCCCCGCAACCAGAAGGTCCTCATGACCGCCTCCGCCGCCGGGCTTCTGCTTTCCATGATCGGTTTCATCCTGGGATTCGCGAACATCTGAGGCTTTCATATGGCTGTATACAGAGGTCATTACATCCTTCAGGGCCTCTCGGACATATCCGAAGAGATGATGAAGGACCTTGACCTCGCATACGGCATCTGCGAGCAGTACCATGCCTCCTTCCCCTGCCAGGAGTGCGGAAGATGTTGCCGTCAAAAGCTTATAACGATCCTGCCCGACGAAGTGGACAGGATCTCTTCCGCCGCAGGGGTCCCCCTGGGCGAGTTCATGTCCAAATACGTGGGATTCTCCAAAGACGGCAGGATAATGCTACTGCAGACCGAACCCTGCGCGTTCCTCGGCAAGGACAACAGGTGCAAGATATGGAATGACCGCCCCGAGGTCTGCAGGGAGTTCCCTTATCTCGTGTCCACGTTCATGAGCCGGGTGTACCTCGCTATTGTGAACAAGGAAGCCGACGTCCTCGACCTGATCGATTATATGGACGGCGAGTGGCCCTGCACCAAGAATATCAGGGAGACCATCGCCGGAAAGGTGGCAGATGCCAGGGATATCAGGGCCGGACGTCACCTTCCGTGAGACATGGCGAATGAAAGATAGTTCTCGATATACTTGGAAGGCATAATGTTGTGCCCCTCGCCCCTCAGCCTTATCATCGTGCAGTCCCTTATGCGGTCTGCAAGCGCGTCCCCGAAATCCAGAGGGACCATGTAATCCTCGGAACCGTGTATCGACAGTGTCGGCGCCATAATCATATGCGCGTTGTCTTCCGTCGAGTATAGGTCCACGGCCCTGATCTGGTCCTCCAGGCCGTCGACGCTGTATCCGAAGTCTTCGGCCGTCTTCCTTCTCTTCGTTGAGAAATACCTCTCGGGAAAGCACATGGCCTTGAGAGGGACGCTGAGATATTTCAGTGGCATCCCGTCCCTCACGGCCTCGATCATCCCGTGGAGCATGAAAGACGACCTTTCCGGTCTCCTGAGGTAGGATGACACGAGTGCCAGCGTGGAGACTTTGTCGGGATATCGTATAGCCAGGGACTGCGCCACCTGCGAGCCCATGGACCATCCCAGGACGTGGGCCTTCTCGAAAGAGAGCCTCTTCAGCAGTTTGGCCACGTCGTCGGCCATGTCGTCTATCGTGAAGGGTCCGTCATATTCCGTTGCGCCGGAGCCTCTGTTGTCAACGGTCACAACGGTGAACCGGCCGGACGCCTCGGATAAGACGTCGCTCCAGAAATCCATGTTGCTGCCGAATCCTGCCAGAAGTACAAGGGGGTCACCGGACCCCGTTACGGAGTAGGATAGGTCCACCCCGTTCAGCTTGGCTATGGGCATGCCTGCCGATTATCATGCCCGTACATATACGTGACGAGCGGCCATGGGTCATTTATTAAAAGAATGAACGCTTCTCCTGACTGCGAAAAGCAGGACGTCCAAATGAAGGTCACAGCATTCAATTGCAGCCCCCGCAAGAACGGGAACACAGCGCACATGTTAATGACGGTGTTGTCCGTCCTCGAAGAGAACGGCATAGAAACAGAATTGGTGCAGGTCGGAGGCGTCGACATGCACACGTGCCACGCCTGCGGAAGGTGCAAGAAGAACCTGGACGGAAAATGCATCCAGGACGACGACGCGCTCAATGGCTTCTCCGAGAAGATGGTGTCTTCCGACGGTATAATCATCGGTTCGCCGACCTACTACGCAGACATCAGCCCCGAAGCGAAGATCCTCATCGACAGGGTCGGATACTCCTGCAAGACGAAAGAAGGGAACCCCCTCAGAAGAAAAGTGGGCGCAGCCGTCATCGCCGTCAGAAGGGCGGGCTCCATCCACGCATTCGACAGCATCAACCACTTCTTTCTGATCAACGAGATGATCGTCCCCGGCTCGACTTATTGGAATATGAGCCTGGCCCGTGCGCCCGGCGACTACGAGAACGATGCGGAAGGGGTCGCGACGATGAAGGCGCTGGGCGAGAACATGGCCTGGACCCTCAAGAAGATGGAGTGATCCCATGTCGTCGCAGAAAAAGAAGATCCTGTTGATAGTCATGGACGGTCTCGGAGACCGCGGCAACGAAGAGCTGGACTGGCAGACGCCCCTCCAGGCCACCAAGACCCCGAATTTCGACTGGTTCGCGAAAAACGGCATGTCGGGCATCTGCGACACCATCGCACCCGGCATCAGGCCCGGAAGCGACACCGCCCACCTATCCATACTGGGCTACAACCCGCGCGAGGTCTACACCGGGAGGGGCCCCTTCGAGGCCGCAGGAATAGGGCTCATAAGCAAGAAGGGTGACATCGCATTCAGATGCAACTTCGCGACGGTGGACGAAAGTATGAACGTCATCGACCGCAGGGCCGGAAGAATCAAGGAGCCTGACACCTCCGAGCTGGTGAAATCCCTTGAAGGTCTGACGATCGACGGTGTGCAGGCCATCGTGAGAGAGGGAACCGAACACCGCGCGGCCCTGCTTCTCAGAGGACCGGGGCTTTCCCCCGAAGTGACGGACCCGGACCCCCACGACCTCGCCGAGGTGCTGGAATCCAAGCCGAAATGCTCCGGAGCGGTATTCACCGCAGGTGTGGTCAACAAATTCGTGAAGAAGAGCTATGAGGTCCTCAACGACCATCCGGTGAACAAGAGGCGCATTGCCGAGGGGCTGCCTCCGGCGAACGTGCTGCTTCCCAGAGGCGGCGGCTCCTTCCCCAACATCGAGCCGTTCCCGGAGGTCCACAACATGCGCTCCGCCTGCGTAGCGGGCGTCGGGATGATCAAGGGGATCTGCGGAGTGTGCGGCCTTGACGTCCTCGACCTTCCGGCCCGATGCACCGGAGGGACCGATTCCGACTTCACACTTAAAGCGAAATTCGCTTTGGAAGCTCTGAATAAATACGATTTCATCCTGATGAACTGCAAGGCCCCCGATGTTTGCGGACACGACGGAAACGCCAAGCTGAAATGCGAGATAGTTCAGAGGCTGGACGACATGGCCGGATATATCCGGGACAACTTCCCGAAAGACCTTGTCATCGTGTTCACCGCCGACCACAGCACCCCCTGCAGCCTCATGGACCACAGCGGGGACCCTGTGCCCATCACGATATACACTCCCGGCATGGTGATCGACTCGGCGACATCTTTCAGCGAGTCCGGGTGCGCATCCGGCTCCATTGGGCGCATAAGGGGATTCGACATAGTTCCCATATGCAAGGACCTTGCGAACAGGACGGAGAAATACGGGGCCTGATCAGTAGACGGTCAGAACGTACACCGCCGAGAAGACATCCCCGGTTACGTTGATGGTGCACGACGATACCGGGATCCCGGTCCCGGATCCCAAAGTATATGACGTGCCGTCGTGCCGGACGCAGAGCGTATACGCGCCTTCCCTCATGAAATGGGAATCCAGTATTTCTGTAGCGGCCCGCCCGGCCCCGCAGTCCCTATAAAAATCGTAGACCAGCGCCTCGCACATTCTGACCGTCACCGGACCGCACTCCTTGTCTATCTCCGCCTCGATATCGGTCTCGAGAAGCAACGGAAGTATGTCGTCGGCATCCTGTAAGTCTGCTTTTTCCGACGGCCCGGTCATAGATAACAATACAGAGAAGGCGATCGCCATCAGGAGGATGAAGAACATCGCGTCCACCATGGCGGTGAAACCTCTCCCGCCCTTCAGCGCCAAGTGGTGACCTCCAGGTTCACAAGCGCCGTGCCTCCGTCGTATTCAACAGAGCAGAGCTTTCTCTCCACGGACATTGCACCCTCTGCCGTCCCGGCCGAAAAATAAAGCCTGCCCTCAAATCTGGGTCCCCCCGAGGGGCCGGGCGCGGATTCGCAACGGACCGATGCCCCCCTGACGCCCCCGATCTGGATCTGGAACCTGAGCTCTTCCCCGAGATCGCCTTCGATCCTGCCGTCGGATATGCTGATCCTGTCGGCAAGGGCATCGATGTCGACGCCTCTCGCGACATCCTCCTGACCGCCGGCATGTATCGCCACCGCTCCGATGAACGCCGTCAGCACCAGGGTGACCGCCATCGCCGCGGCCATGGCCTCCATGAAACCTATGTCTCCCTTCTTGTCCATCCTCATACGTAGGAGGTCGGCTCCGGACGGGAAATAGACTCCGAGGTACAGTTAGCTTAATTCACTCCGCGCTGATAATGGCCGTAGGTGACGGAGCCGCACATTTCGGAGATCTTCGGCTTCTTGGACGCGTCGCGTTTTGCGAAAGCCTCCGCAACGAGCTTGGCGAGCCGGGCCGGGCGCTTCCTCAGGTCGATCCCGAAAGAGTCCACGCCCATCTTCTGAAGCTCGGGCAATTGTTCGAGAAGCATCAGGTCCGAAGAGTTGAGCATGTGGGACATCTCGTCGCCGTCTTTGTATATGGGGAACTGGAATCCCTTCTCGTCCTCGAGTATCCCGTTTCCCATGGCGGGGTCCCGGGTCACCATAAGCTCCTGTCTGCCGAAGACCATTACTTCCACCAGGCCGCTGTAGTACTCCGTGATGTTGCGGACCTCGTTCTTGGACAGCTCCATCGAAAGCGTGGTCTGGTTGACGGTCAGGGGATAGTACGAGTTGAAAAAGTTCATGTGGGTGCTTCCGTAGATATGGGGAGCATTCCTGTTCGCATGAAGCTGTCCCACTGTGTTAACCATCACGCTCGAGTTTCCGGGGACGGTGTCTTCGGGGTCGAACCTCGGGAGCAGGGCAACAAGTTCGATCTTTCCCGTATCGCAGATGTCTACGGCCTCTCCGATGCTGTCGCCTAATTCAAAATATACCCTGTCGGCGTAGTCTGCAACGGCTTCCAGATTTCTTATGGAGTTCACGTAGAACGACATCTCGGGCCTCACATCCTTCCTGTGGACCCTTTCCCTTATTGGCTTCCGCTTGGGGTCGACGCGCCTGGTCGTTCCCGACAGCACGGGGACCTGCCCGATGCTGTTCTTCACCTCGTCTATCCGGGGGTCGTAGGTCCTGTAGATCTGGTACTTTCCGTTGGGAATCTTGAAGGGCACGGTCACCTTCTTGGTCTCGCTTACCTTGAAACCGCCTATCTTCTCATCGCCCTTGAATATCGAGATCCCGTCCTTCGGGTTGAGGACCTCGCTCAGGTCGGACTGCAGGAAAGAGCGATCGGTTATGTTCGCGCTCCCCAGGAGGTAACCTCTGTTGTCCGGGTACAGCGATTGCACAGGCGAAACGACGCCCCCGAAATATCCGTCGCATATCCCGCGGTTGAATATCGTATGCAGGAGGCCCGCGGTGGGCGCTATGGTCTTGTTGTCCTCGCCCTTCTCTTTCATGGAGTAGACTTTTGACGCAAGGTACGCGTATGCAGGACTTCTCATCCTCCCCTCGATCTTCGCCGATGTTACGCCTATCTCCTTCAGCATGGGAATGTAATCCAGCCCGTAGATGTCCGCGCAGCTCATCACGTACTCGTCCCTGGAACCCAGCTTGTATTTCTTTCTGCAGGGCTGGGCGCACTGTCCCCGGTTGCCGCTCCTTCCGCCTATTAGGCTGGAAAAAAGACATCCGCCGGACATGCAGTAGCAAAGGGCGCCCTGGACGAAGACCTCTGTCTCCACCGGCGAGTCCTCGACGATCGTTTTTATCTCCTTGAACGTGAGCTCTCTCGCAAGTATCGCCCGGTCGATCCCGTTTGCGGCGCACCATTCGAGCCCCGCCTTTGAGTGTATCCCCATCTGTGTCGAGGCGTGCTTGGTTATGTCGATCTTGCCGATCTGCCTCAAAAGGCCCAGGTCCTGGACCAGCACGGCGTCGGCTCCGATATCGGAAAGGAATCTTACGAAGGAGACGGCATCGTCCATCTCCGAGTCCTTGATCAGTGTGTTGACGGTCACGTAGGCTTTCACGCCGCGGTCGTGGGCATACGCGACCGCCCCCTCTACCTGCTGATCGGAGAAATTATCCGAAAATGCCCTGGCCCCGTATGATTTGCCACCAAGGTATATTGCGTTGCATCCGCCTTTGATCGCGGCGACCAGGCCTTCGGGGGAACCTGCGGGAGCCAATATTTCCATGGTGGACGCTAGGCGGGCCCATCCTTTATAACTTATGCCTCGGACTTCCGCATAAGGCTAACTGTAATTTCCGGTTTTAATACCCCGGCCGACCGGTATGACAGACATGTATTCCGGAGCAAAGAAGAAAGGAAACAGAAAAAACGGTGCGGCCGGCTCGGAGATCGAAGGCGATGTTCTGAGCATCGACTGCAGGGACTGCGGAAAGATACCCGATCCGGGAAGCGCAGAATGCATAAGATGCATCGTCTCCCGGATATCGGAGAACGGATGCGCCGTAAGGATCAGGCTAAGAACGGGGAGGGATACAGAGATATCCGGGCCTGCGGCAGAGGTCCTATGCGAGCTTTCCTTCATCGACAGGTCCGCCTCTTCAGTTGGAGTCAGGAAAATGCGCAGATGCGGGTCCTGCCGTTATTCTTGCGACAGGGTCGTCGGCATAGCGTGGGGCGCCTTCCCTTCGCCCGATTTCGCGGGCGCACGTGGGAAGCTGATGTCCTTCAGGCCCTCGAACAGCGTATGCGAGGTATGCGTTCAGAAAACCTACAGGGCGCTGGACCAGGCCGAGCTCTCCATATCCGAGGTCTCGAAAAGGGTTTCGGCGATGGCCGACGGCAAGGGGGCCTGAATGATGCCGAGGATAAGAACGGAAGATAGGGGGGAGGGCTCAGACGGGCAGGGACCGTCATACGCCCCGGAGACCGTTAACGAATGCCCGGACCTGCCGGTCAACAGATACGGGGCGCCGGCGAGGCTGGAATCCGACACGACGGGATTCGTCTCCGATTTCGGCAGGATCGCATTGTCCAACACGAGGACAAAGCCCACATACGCTGACTGCTGGCTCATCGGCTCTGCAGACGAACTCGACCTGATCTCGGAATACCGGCTCCCCGGGGCGAGAGTGACAATAGGCACGTCCTCCGACGGGGAGACGGAATACAACCTATCCCCGGACGAGTACACTTCCGCGGACTCGGTGAACGCATTGGTGTCCGATGTCATCGATTGCGTCCGAAGCTCCTACAGAGAGAAGGGAGGGAGGATGGACAGGCAGAGCGTCCTCAGCGAGGCGCGCGGAAGGATAATGGACCGTTCGGACACCATCGAAGCCGTCTACGGAAGCAACAGCATAGACATAGGCAAGGTCATCGACAACCTTTGCGAGACCGTCCACAGATACACCGTGGGGCTAGGGATCTTCGACATCCTGCTCTCCGACCCCAGGCTGGAGGACATATACATCGATGCTCCCTGCGACAAGAACCGCATCCATGTGACGATGAACGGAGCGTCCGGGATCAATTCCAATCTAAGGTGCAGGACCAACCTCATGGTGGACCGCAAGGAGATCATGAACCTGATAAACGTGCTCAAAAGGGACAGCGGCCTTCAGTTCTCGGAGTCGGAACCGGTCCTGGAGACCGACATGAAAGGCCGCGACGCAAGGGCAACGGTCATCGGTTATCCTATGAGCCCGAACGGAGAAGCGGTCTCGATAAGGAAGCATTCGACCAGGCCTTGGACCCTCACCAGGCTGATAGCCAACGGAACGCTGGACCACGAGACGGCCGGCCTCCTTTCATTCCTGGTGGACAACCGCTGCACGTTCCTTGTATGCGGGGCGAGAGGCGCCGGCAAGAGCTCGCTGCTGACAGCGCTCATGTTCGAATTCCCCGTCTCCCAGAGGATACTGACCATCGAGGACACCATGGAGCTCCCGGGCGATAAAATGAGAAGAATGGGTTACAAGGTGCAGTCGATGCTGATCAACGACAAGATCGAGGGCGACAGCCTTTCCCGCGCCGACGAAGCCCTGAGGGTGTCGCTCAGGATGGGCGAGTCCGCCATCGTGCTCGGAGAGGTCAGGGGAGAGGAGGCGAAGACCCTTTATCAGAGCATGAGGGCGGGACGTGCCGGAAGCTCGATCATGGGGACGATACACGGGGATTCCGCCAGGTCCGTCTACGAACGGGTGGTCCATGACATGGGGATCGCTCCGGAAGCATTCATGGCCACGGACTTGCTTTTGACACTGGGTTCGGTGAGGGACAGGAGATCGGGGGACCAGAGGAGGACCCTGGGCGAGATGGTGGCGACCGGCGGACGGCCGGGGGAGTTCGTCGACATATCCGACGCGGAAGGGCTTTTCTCTTCGCCCGTCATGAGAAGGATCTCCTCTTCCTGCGGGATGGATAGGAACGATATCCTGAACGAGATACGCTCCAGGTCCGGGATAAGAAAGATGCTGGCGGATGCCGGGGCCCGCGACGGAAGGTTCCTTGGCCCCGAATGGATAAACATTGCGAACGACCATGTGTCCAGGAACTCCGGCAAAAATCCGAGGATACTCATAAGCTCCTTCGAAGCAAAGGTCCGCAGGGCAGAGGGGGCTGGACAGGTTGAAGAATGAAAAGAAGGATTACAAACGGCTTATCGGCGAGGGTCCGACCGCAGTCGGCATGATGTCCGTCGTCATCGAATCCGGAGGGTCGCTGGATTCGGCGGTCAGGGAGGTGGCTTCCAAAGGTCCAGGGAACGCCGGGAAAGCGTTCTCCGCGATCGTGCATGACGCCGACGTCAGGGGAAGCCCTGACATAAGGTCCGGACTGAGGTCCCTGACGTCCGTTCTCCCGAAAGAGCTGGCGTTCTTCAGGCGTTCGGTCCACATGCTGATGGCAGCATCGGAGATGGCTTCGGGCCCCGAAAAAACAAGGATCCTGAAAGATGCCACCGACACATCCATAAACGGCCTGAGGGAGACGGGCGAGGCCTACGGCTCTTCTCTTTCGAACCCTTGCATGGCCATATTCGGCCTGGGCATCATGGTCCCCATGATCCTTATGTCGATACTCCCGATACTTCAGATGGGCGGGATGTTCAGCGAGTCGATGGGGTTGGGTCCGGTAGTCGTGACGACCCTGGTGATCGTACCGGCATGCGTCCTCTGCGTCACCCTTTCGATCAGAAAGAAGGACCCTTTTGCGACGGGAAGGGGAGACAGGGAATGGAGGTCCCTTTCACCGTTGATATCCTCCGTGCCGCTGGCACTTATCGGCTGGAATTTCACGGGGGACATCGTGCAGACCTTTGTTTTTTCGGCGGTCCCCGCATGCGCGCTGACCTTCGCCGTGCTTCACCCGTCTCAAAAAAGGGAGAGGGACCGCGCCGATAAAGAACGATTTCTGAAAGATTCGGTATTTGAACTGGGCAACCGCCTGATATCGGGCGAGAACTTCGAGAACGCGGCGGCGGGAGCCTTGGACACAAGGAAGGAGACCTCGCCCATCGCCGACCTGTTCAGAAAAGAGGCGGTCCTCTGCAGGGGGGACGTCCGTTCGGCGATAATGTCGGCCATTGGCGGAACATCCCGGGTGGCGTCAGACGCATACTGCGAGGTTTACGACGCATCGCGGAGGGACGTCGGGGAAGCAGGAAGGCTCGCCATATCCATCGGAAGGCAGATGCAGGACCAGGAGGCGGTGAACAAGGGCATATCGAACAAGCTGAAAAGCGTCTTTGACATGATGACCGCCACCGCGGCCGTGTTCGCGCCCATGGTCCTGGGGCTGTCGGTCGCGATGCTGAAGCCCCTTTCCGAGATATCGGATGCGGCGGACCTTACCGGGACGTCGGCGGTCATCGCAGTATACCTGGCGGAACTATGCGCTCTGATGGCCTTCCTGACCGCGGCGCACAAGGGAGGATGTGGCGTCAGCAACATGGTCTACAGGTTCTCCATGATGCTTCCCCTGTCGATGGCCGTCTTCTATGCGTGCATGTCGTTCTCCCTCTAAACCATTTAAGCATTTTTTATATCGAACGGCCATCCGGTGCCTATGAGGGCGGGCACTCCGGGAATTTTGATCGCGGCGTTTCTATTTACTGTCCTGGCACTTATCGCCGCCGTACCTATGGCATACCCCGCGGGGACTTTCGTGTCCCTTGACGGCACAACGGGCGTCATGGACCACGGCTGGAGCGCCGGACAGTTCATATATGCCTTGGGGGACATGTTCTGCCACCAGCAGACGGAAAGGAGCTTCATGGTCAACGGTTCTCAGACCGCGTTCTGCGCCAGGGACATCGGCCTTATCGCGGGATGCGCGTCAGGGCTCCTCCTCACATACGGTCATGCCGGTAAGCGTCCGTTCACCGAACGGAAGACCATGTACGCCGGATCCATATTGATATCCGTGATGGCGGCCGAATGGGCCGCAGGTGCAGTCCTCGGTTACGACTGGGACATGCTAAGGTTCGCCGCTGGCATCATCGGGGGGGCGGGCATCGCAATGGTGATACAGAACATCGCGTCGGAGCCGTGGAAGGGTGAGGGAGAGAGCTGAGGCTCAACGCGGGCCTGTCTGAATTCTCGATTTGAGGAGCACGTTTCAATACAGTGCGGCTAAGAACAGGTCTTATCGCTTCTCCCTCGCTGGAATATCGTCTTCGCAGTATTAATCACACTTGGTCCATCCGCAGGCCTTGCATACGTTGCATCCGCCCTGGAACTCGAGCTCGGAACCGCACTTCGGACAGGGGTTTATGACCTTCCTCGCCGACTCCGGAGGGATGTTCTCGATGCCGTTGACCTCTATCTGCATCTCCTTCCACATGTCCAAGAGGGCGTATCCAACCGCCATGGGGCAGCACGATCCCTTGCTGGTGTCATGCTTGGTGAACGTCCTAACAGTGTAAGAGGGACACGAGCCGCAGCTCTTGAGCTGGTCCACTATAGAGTAAACGTCGCATCCGCTCCTGGCGGCCAGGGATATCATCCTCGAGAGGCCTATCATGAAGTTGTTGCATCCGCCGGTGGAGCCTTTGTTGAGATAAGCTTCCACGAGTTCGCCGGTCTCCGGGTCGAAGAACGCAGTACAATGGAGGCTTCCGCAGCCGGTCATTAGCTTTCTCTTCTTGCCAACGACGTTGTCTCCGACCTCGAGTACGGAACCGCGCCTCTTCTTCTCGGCCTCCTCTTCCTCCATTTCCTTCTTTTTCTTTTCTTCCGTCTCTTTCGGGGTGAGTATGCTGTCGCGCTTGCATCCGTCCCTGAAGACCGTCACACCTTTGCAGCCCTTCTCCCAGGCGTATAGATACAGGCCTTCGATGTCGGATTCGGGGAAGTCCGTGTGAAGATTTACCGTAGAGCTTATCGAGGCGTCGATGTGCTTCTGCCAGGTGGCCTGCATTTCTATGCGTTGCCTGTAATCCAGAACCTGGGCGTTGGTGAAGTAGTCAGGCAGTTCGGAATCGTCCAGGTAGCCGCGCTCCTCCATGAACTCCTTGACCACAGGGGTATAGACCTTGTAATATTCGTCCTTGTTCGAAAGAGAAACGGTCCTGCGCTCGTAATAGTTGGCGAATATGGGCTCTATCCCGCCGGATATCCCCAGCATGGTGGAGAGGGTGCCCGTAGGTGCTATGGTCAGCAGCTGCGAGTTCCTGATCCCGTACATGGCGACGAGGTCCCTGGTCTCCTGGGTAGTGTTCTCCATGAAGTACGGGGAGGACAGGACCTGCTCGATGACGCACTTGGGGAACATCCCGTCCTCCGAGGCCATCAGGGCCGATTCCCGGATCGCCGCATCGGCCATGATGAACGCAAGCCTGTCGCAGAACTCCACCGCCTCCTCGGACCCGTACCTGAGCCTGAGCCTTATGAGCATGTCAGCGAGGCCCATTATGCCCAGGCCGATCTGCCTCCAGTCCCTGACGGACTCCTTCTGCTCCTGGAGCGGGTGGAGCGGGAGGCCTTCGTCCAGGACTTCGTTGAGGCCGCGGACGCATATGCCGACCGCATCTCTGAACTCGTCCTCCATGAACAGCCCTTCTTTGACAAAGGCCGCAAGGTTTATGCTTCCCAGGAGGCAGCTCCCGCCCGCCGGAAGGGGCTCTTCGGCGCAGGGGTTGGTCCCGGCATACGAGTAGTCAGGGAACTCGCTCAGCAGGTTCCAGTCCGATATCCGGTCCCAGAACAAGCATCCCGGCTCTCCGTAGTCCCAGTTGGCGCTGCAGAGTTTCTTGAAGAACGCGTTGGCGTCTATCTCTTTGGCGACCGTCCCTCCGGTCTCCGGCCTCGTGAATTTTTGCACATAGCCGCTGTGGTCCCTGACCGCACGCATGAACTCGTCCGTCATACGTATCGACATGTTGGCCTTCGTTACGCGTTCGAGGTCTGTCTTCACGCCCATGAACTCCTCCATGTCCGGATGTTCGCAGGATATCGACAGCATGAGGGCCCCGCGGCGTCCGCGCTGCCCGATGAGGCCCGTGACCATTGAATAGAGGTCGGTGAAGGACACGGACCCGGAGGTCTCGGATGCCGTGTTGTTGATCTTCGCGCCCCTCGGCGCCAGTTTGGAAAGGTCTATGCCTGCGCCCCCGCCGTAGCTGAAGGTTCGGGCCAGCTTTCCCGCGGTCTCGAATATGGATTCGATGGAATCTTCCGGAGGGGTCAGGACGTAGCAGTTGGAATAGGTGACCTTGATGCCCGTCTTGTGCAGGCCGCGGTTGGCGAGGATCCTACCTCCGAAAAGGAATTTCTTCTCCGCAACCATCCTGCGGATATCCTTGTTGCCTTCGGAAATGCGATCGAGCCACATGTCGAAAGATTCTCCGCTGTGGCAGTATTTCTTCTGCCAGATGTCGATCCCCAGCTGATTATCCCTTCCGAGCCAATCCTCGATCTCCATGATACAGTTTCTCCGTCCGCGGTGATGCCCTATAGGTTAATATCGATTTGCTAGCACACCGTTTTGAACATAAATACGCAATAAATTGTAACCTTCCACAGGGAAAAACGGAAAGAAAGGATTTTAAATCTATGTTCCAGGTCCTTGTTCGGACGGATTCCGGTTCGGACACTGCTGCAGGGAAGCCCTGCGAGCCCGGTCCCCGACAGGCGTACGGAGATGGGGCTTCCGCCGATCGCATGCACCGCCTGTTCAGCCGCATTCCTGGAGCTTGTCGCTCCCGGGACGGCCGGGGCGAAGAACATGGTGAAAAATCTCACGGCGATCGCACCGGCCATGGTCATGGCGTACGGGCACAGACCGATGGGGCCGTGGCGCCGGATATTACGGCCGCGACGAGCCCCTCAGGGACCGGCACGATGGTGCCTGCCCTCTCCGGAATATGCGCTTTCTATTCCCCGGACCCCGTACGATGGCTTCTTTATCCGTTGCCGAACGCCCGCGGCAGGGGAGGGTCTGCGGCCTCGGGCCAAATATTCGGTTCGAGGCTGAAATGAAAACATATATAATCAACGAAAGTATGGGTGTCAGTAAGCCCGGTGCGGCTGATTCTTATATTACAAATCTGAGGTAAAACAAATGGCAGGGGATGAAATTCTTAAGACAGGTACAACCACGATCGGCCTAAAACTGAAGGACGGCGTTATACTGGCCACCGATCAGAGGGCGACGATGGGGAACTTGATCGCTAACAGCGATGTTAGGAAAGTATATCCTCTGTCGGACAACATCGGAATGACCATTGCGGGCTCCGTCGGAGACGCACAGCTGATGGTCAGGTACATGACCGCCGAGATTGCACTATACTCTATGAAGAAAGGCGCCCGGATCTCGGTCAGATCGGCTGCGACCCTTGTCGCAAACGTGATACGCCAGGGATTCTACCTCGGGCTCATAGTCGGAGGTTGCGACACCTCGGGCGGCCACGTATACAGCATCGACGGTGCCGGCGGATACCTGGAGGACAGATACATGTCCGTCGGTTCAGGCTCGGTCTTCGCGCTGGGTTCCCTTGAGGCCTCGTTCAAGGACGGCATGACCAAGGATGAAGGCATCGATGTGGCGATAACGGCTCTCAACTCCTCGAGGAGGAGGGACACGTTCAGCGGCGATGGCTTTATGATTGCGTACATAGGTAAGGACGGATATCAAGAGGTCCCGCAGACCGAGATCGTCGAGCGCTGCGAGAAGCTCGGGTTCCGCTACCCGAATTAAACCGATTCCAAAACCCTTAATTTTTAACAACTTACAATATAACAGGCGCCGTTGTTTTCTATCGGCGCCTCGGCAGGATTCAAATGAACGCAGACAGGCTGTTCGACAGCCTAAGGGAAGAGGTCACACGGCTCGCGCCGGAGAACCTCGAAATATCCTCAATCGAATTCGAGGGGCCCTTGGTTGTCGTCTATACAAAAGAGTACGACAAGGTATCAGGCAACAACAAGGCCGCGAGGGATCTAGCGCAGAGCCTACACAAAAGAGTGGACATCAGGCCGGACCCATCAACGCTGGGCGACCCATCTGTGGTGGAGGGAAAGCTCCGCTCCATGATACCTGAGGCGGCGGGGATTTTCGACATATTTTTCAACGACGAAACAGGCGAGGCAATTGTGGAGGCGATAAAGCCGGACGTTGTCAAGGGAGACGAAGGTTCGCTGATACTCAACCTGAAACAGGAGACGGGATGGAACGTCAAAGTGATCCGTACCCCTCCGATACCGTCCAAGACCATCTCCGACGTCCGCGGATATCTGAGGGCGTACAGGGACGACAGGCACGATATGCTGCGCCGGGTGGCGAAGAAGCTCGCCCGCCCCATGATTGGAGGGGAGCAGTGGGTCAGGGTCACGGCCATGGGAGGATTCAGGCAGGTCGGAAGGTCCGCATCCCTCCTCACCACGAGGGAGAGCAAGGTCCTTATCGACTGCGGCCTCGACCCCGGGAGCGAGGAGACGCCATACTTCGCGATCCCGGAGGCTCAGCCGCTAAGCGATCTGGACGCCGTGGTGATAACCCACGCCCATCTCGACCACTGCGGCACTCTTCCCGCGCTTTTCAAATACGGCTACGACGGACCCGTGTACTGCACCGCTCCCACACGCGACCTCATGGCGCTCCTCCAGCTGGACAACATCAAGCTGGGCTTCGGAGAGGGCAGGAAGAACCTCTACGAGGCGAAGGACGTGCGCAACGAGATGATGCACACCATCCCTCTGAAGTACAACGAGACCACGGATATCGCTCCCGATGTCCGCCTCACCCTGTACAACGCAGGGCACATACTGGGCTCGTCGATAGCCCACTTCCACGTGGGTGACGGCCTCCACAATGTGGCATTCACCGGAGATACCAAATTCGAAAAGACCTGGCTCTTCAACCCGGCCAACAACAAGTTCCCCCGCCTCGAGTCGCTCGTGATAGAATCCACATACGGCGGAAGGAATGACGAGCAGCCCTCCAGGGCGGACGCCTCTGAAGAGCTCGGGAAGCTGATGAGGCAGGCCACCGAGGGCGGGGGCAAGGTCCTCATCCCGGTCTTCGCGGTGGGAAGGTCCCAGGAGGTCATGCTGGTGATCGAGGAGCTGATGCGCACCGGAAAGATACCGACGCTGAAAGTCTATCTCGACGGCATGATATGGGAGGCGACGGCGATACACACGGCCTACCCGGAGTATCTGAACAGCCAGCTCAGGACCCGCATATTCCAGCAGGACGAAAACCCGTTCCTGTCGCCCATATTCAAGAGGGTGGAGACCTCGGGCATGAGGGAGGAGATATGCCATTCCCCCGACCCCTGCATCGTGCTTGCAACTAGCGGCATGATGTCCGGCGGCCCGGTCATGGAGTATTTCAGGGAATGGGCGGACGACGAGAGGAACTGGCTTCTTTTCGTCGGATATCAGAGCGAAGGCAGCATGGGACGCACGATACAGAGAGGGCGCACCGACATAACCCTTAACCACCGCGGAAAATCCATCAATCTGAAGATCAGGATGAACCGCGAAACCGTGGACGGATTCTCGGGCCACTCGGACCGCAAGCAACTGATGAAGTACATATCCACGATGGAGCCGAGGCCCGACAAGATACTGATCGGCCATGGCGAGGACCGCAAATGCTCCGACCTGGCATCTTCCATATACAAGAAGTTCGGGATCGAGACCAAGGCCCCCCAGAACCTGGAGACCATAAGGCTCAGATGAGCGGACCCCGAAGGGTAAATGGTTTGGTGAGCTCTCACCAGTTAGTAGCTCTTATCTCGAAGTAGGACTGGGGGTGCTTGCACACCGGGCATACCTTGGGCGCCTCGGCAGCGACGTGTATGTAACCGCAGTTGTTGCACTTCCACATCACGACCTTGTCCCTCTTGAAGACCATGCCCTGCTCGATGTTCTTGAGAAGCGCCAGATATCTCTCCTCGTGATCTTTCTCGACACCGCCCACGGCATCGAAAAGGGCGGCGATCTGCAGGAATCCCTCCTCGCGGGCGACCTTTGCGAACTCGGGGTACATCTCGTTCGTCTCATAGTTTTCGCCTTCGGCGGCATCCTTCAGGTTAGCGACCGTGTCGGGTATGCAGTTGTCATGGAGCGCCTTGAACCAGAGCTTTGCATGCTCCTTTTCGTTCTCTGCCGTCTCCATGAATATGTTAGCGATCTGCTCATATCCTTCCTTCTTCGCCTGCGACGCATAATAGGTGTATTTCGTCCTGGCCATGCTCTCGCCGGCAAAAGCGCTGTTAAGATTTGCCTCTGTCTTTGATCCTTTGAGTTCCATATTTCACCTCGGCCCGGCTAGGCTTTGAGCAGATATGAACTTATCTTTATTCGATTCACGATGTTAAGTATTGTTTATTGACGATCAGATCTTTTTAGGTTTGTGACCGAATCCTTTCTTGAGGTCACCCTTTGGATCGAAGTGATTGTTCAGCAGCTTCGCGAGGTTTTTCTTCGCGTTCTGGTTGTCGGGATCGATTGAAATGATGACTTCCAATTCCTTCTTGGCCTTCACATAGTCCCTGAGGTCGTTCAGCAGAAGAGAAGCGTAATTGATGCGGTAATCGCTGTTCCTCGGGTCCTTGGCTATGGCCTTGCAATAGTATTCGGCAGACTTTTTGAAGTCCAGCATCTGCATTTTCAGAAAGGTGCCGTAAGCGTCGAACACATCCGATGAAGGGTCCAGCTCCACAAGGCGGCGGTACAGCTCGTCGGTCTCCTTATTGTATTTCTTCTTGGAGCTCAGGGCCGTAACCTTGGCCTTGAGGCAGTCCAGATTATCGGGCTCCAGATCCGATACGACGTCCAGCTGGAAGACGCCGAAGTCGAACATGTTCAGACCGTAGATGTATATGTTAGACAGTAGGATACGGGGCTTGGCGTTGTGCGGGTCGTCCCTCAGGTACTCTTCAAGGGTCTTCGCGGCCCCTTCCGGGTTCCCGCTGGAGCTCTGACGCTTGGCTCGTTCCATGGCCTCGTACGCTGGGTCCTTCATGATTCCCCGAAGGAAAGCTAGCGTATAATTCTTCTCAGTAATGTTTTTCAAATCCGCAGGGGATGTCCCCGGGATGGCGACGAAGATATACCTGGCCGGCCCGCTGTTCTGCGAAGCGGAGCTGGATTTCAATGAAAAGCTCGCCGGGCGGCTGAGGGGGCACGGCTTCGAGGTGCTTTTGCCCCAGGAGCTCGGCATCGACGTGAGAAGCATCATCGCGGCATATGACAACGATGCCTACGTCCCGATATTCGAATCGGACCTGGACGCACTTAAAAGCTGCGACGTGCTGGTCATGGTGATGGACGGGAGGGTCCCGGACGAGGGCGCATGCGTCGAGCTGGGTATCGCCTTCGGAGCAGGAATGGAATGCTTCGGCTTCAAGACGGACATACGGACATCGGAATACGGAACGGACAATTTCATGATCACCGGCGCCTTGAAGGGTAGGGTTGCCAATGACGCGGAAAGCCTCAGAGACATGATAAATTCCGTTATTGGCACATCTAACGGTTAAATACGGTTAAGTCGATTATCGCCCCGATGACGCCTGCAAACTCGGAAAAACCCGTTCCGGACGAAAAAGAGATCAAGCCGAAGTCCGGCTCCAAGACCTATAGGATCGTCCACGACAAAGAGGAGAACAAGTGGAGGGTGAAGGCCGACGGAGCTAAACGTGCCATCGGCTACTATAACACGAAGGTCGAGGCCGAACAGAAGGTCAAAGAACTGAAGGCCAATAACAAGGAGGCGAAGGTCTCGGTCCACAAGATGGACGGCAAGTTCCAGAAGCAGAAGTGACCTTCCGGTCGGGGAACGGACAGATATAGGTGAGCGGCCTCTTTAGAGGTCGCTCTCCCGGTACTTCTTCAGTTTCTTTTGTTTCTCGTCGTTGAAGTTGTCGACAAGTCCTTTTTTAAACTGGCTATAGAAGTTGTTGACATATATGAAAGAATAAAGAATGGATGTGACCCCCATCAGCAGTATGTAGCTGCCGTATGTGATCAGGACCTTGGAGAAATCCATATCCAGGTATGCCAGCAGAGTTATCAGAAGCATGAAGAAGGTTATGGCCAGTACGCTCATGCTCAGGCGCCTCTTCATCCCTCTCCAGAGATAAAGCTCCCTCGGGGCCTGGGATATCGCCTTCGCGCCGACGGCACGTATGATGTGCCAGGGTATTATCAGGGCCGCTATGAAAAGCGAAAGAAGAAGAGAGACCATGACCATCTCCTCTATCGGCATCTCGTTCACGAAGTAGGGGTTCAGGAAGATGTACGAGCAGATTATGAAACCCATATAGAATATGTCGAAAGCCACCTCCTTAAAGACCTCCGAATTGAATTTTCCGTCGTCCCCCTCGGGTTCCAGAACCACGTCCTTCACATCGATTATGTCCGGGACGTCGAAAAGCCACAATGCGATCTTTTTCGTCTTGCTCTCGGGATTGTGGCTAACAAGTCCCAGCATCAGCCTGGAGAAGTATCTTCTGAAATAAGCGGATATGACAGAGGAGACCGCTATGGCCACGAAGAGGACAGTCGTCTCTATGACGTAGAATCCTGCCAGCATCGTTCTGACGGTGACTTCTCCGTCACCCATGAAGAAGTAGAAACGGCTGATGAAGAGGTTGGGTGCGAAACCCTTGCCGTAGATGTAGAACAGCGCGTAGGAAAGGATGATGGGAAGAAGTATCAGGACCGGGACGACGTAACGATACTTTATCATGGGCGAGTCCATGAAGAATGCGCACAGGACGCCAAGCGCCACGAACCCCACAACGAAACCGACGCATAGCCAGTACAGTATATCATAGGTCGTGCTGGCCGAGTACTCCGTGGAAAGTATTCCCACCGTCAGCAGGCAGCTCAATATCACCAACGGGAAATATGTGATGATGATCGCGTCGAGCTTCTCGTGCCTGGGTTTAGCGTCGTTTGATCCCATGTTCTGCCTTCCTCACCCCTGGTACATGATCGTCAATGACCTTATCCTTTCGCAAATATAATATTAATGGCAACCGATAGGCTGTATCATGGCCGACCCAAAGGGATTGAAGAACAGAGGATATACGCACAGCGATGTGGACGAACGCCGTGCGGCGGCGGAGGAGTTCAGCGGTGCGTCTCTCGAAAGCATATCCAAATACTGCTTCAGCTCGGAAGCCGCTTCCAAGAACATAGAGAATATGATCGGGGCCACCCAGATCCCCTTGGGATTCGCGGGACCCGTTACCATCGAGGGAGACTATGCCTCCGGAAGGTTCCTCATCCCTCTGGCGACGACCGAGGGTGCCCTGATTGCTTCCATTTCCCGCGGAATGTCTGTTGCCGAGGACGGCGGAGGCATCAGGACCAAGGTGTTCTGGGACGCCATGACCCGCGCGCCCATATTCAGGGTCAGGGACCTGGCACATTCGGCAGAGGTCATGGAATGGGTCACCGACAACATGGAAATGATAGATGAGGCGGTAGGCAAGACGACCTCCCACGGAAAACTTATCGATATCGAGATGCTCCCCAACGGTAGGAGCCTGTACCTCAGATTCGTATATGCCACCGGTGACGCCATGGGAATGAACATGGCCACCATAGCAACAGAGGCTGCCAGCAGGCTGATAGAGGAGAAGACCGGAGCGACGATGATATCGGTATCCGGCAACATGTGCAGCGACAAGAAGGCGGCCGCAATAAACATAGTGAGGGGGCGCGGAAAGACCGTTATCGCGGAGGCCCTCATCCCTAAAGAGGTCGTCGGAAAGAGGCTGCATGCGACCGTTGACTCGATAGTCGAGGTCAACTACCGGAAAAACCTCATGGGCAGCGCTTTGTCCGTGACCCTGGGCGCCAACGCTCACGCCGCCAACATGGCCGCGGCGCTCTACATCGCCACAGGACAGGACCCTGCACAGGTCGTAGGCGCCAGTATGTCCTTCACTTCATGCGAGGACGCCGACGGGGACCTCTATGTCTCCGTCAGAATGCCGGTGGTAGAGGTGGGAACGGTGGGGGGCGGGACGTCCCTGCCCTGTCAGAAGGAGGCCCTCTCCATGATCGGATGTTCTGGATCCGGGAAGGCCAGAAAGCTTTCTGAGATCGTGGCCGCCACGGTGCTCGCGGGGGAGCTTTCCAACCTGGCCGCGCAGGCCGCAGGGCAGCTCGGCTCGGCACACAGCGCCCTGGGACGCTGATCCTGAAAGTCCTTTTATAGGGATTTACCCATGATGTGGATATGCCAGTAATCAACTTCAGCTACGGCGACCTTTGTTCGCTGATAGGTGAGGAAGTTCCGCAGTCCCTGCTAGTCGATAAGATACCTTTGCTTGGCGCGGACATGCACGATACAGAGGAAGGCTCCGACGACATGTCGGTCGAATTCTTCCCGAACAGGCCGGACCTCTACTGCGTCGAGGGGCTCGCAAGGGCCCTCAGATCTTTTCTCGGATTGCAGACGGGGATGCAGGAATATCATGTGGAAGATACCGATATCGAAGTCACGATCGACAGGAGCGTCAGGTCCCTGCGTCCGTATTTCCTCTGCGGAGCGGTGTTCGACGTGGAGGTCGACGAAAGACTTCTCAAATCGATGATGGAGCTCCAGGAAAAACTTCATCTCACCATCGGACGCAAGAGGAGCAAGCTGGCGATAGGCATACACGACCTGGACAGAGTGGTACCGCCTTTCACATACTCCCTCGAGGACCCCAAAGAGGCAAGGTTCGTCCCCCTCGCCAAGACAGAAGATATGGACCTGGAGGAGATACTCGAGAAGCATGAGAAGGGACGCGAATACGCCGACCTGCTTAAGGGTGCGGAGAAATACCCCATCATCAGGGATTCCGAGGGCAACGTACTGTCGTTCCCCCCCATTATCAACGGAGCCCTCACCACGGTCACGACGGAGACCCGCAACCTTTTCATCGATGTCACGGGAACCGACCGCAAAGCGGTGAAGGGTGCCCTCGACATCGTCTGCACCGCCCTCGCGGAGAGAGGCGGCAGCATCGGGGCGGTCCACATGCACGATGGAGCCGATGATTTCATTTCGCCCGATCTCACCCCCTCCGACCGCATGATCTCTTCATGCAAATGCGATAAGTTCCTGGGCACTGCGCTCGAACCGTCCGGGACCGCCGATGCATTGCGCAGGATGGGGCTGGACGCCGCACCCGCAAGGGATGGCTCCGACGGAGTGTTCGTTTCCATTCCCTCCACCAGGTTGGACATCATGCACGACGTGGACATCTACGAGGATGTAGCCGCCGGCCACGGTTTCGAGAAGTTCGGCGGACCGTACAAGTTAGACCAGACCGTGGCCTCCCGTCTTGCTGATACCGTCTTCTCGGATAACGTCCGCAACGTGATGATAGGGCTCGGCTACACCGAAGTGACCACCCTGACGCTTAGCAACGAAACGGAGGAGTTCGGCATCTCGGGAATCCCGGAGGTCGACACCGTCCGTATAAAGAACCCGATAACTGAGGACCACACGTGCCTCCGGGCGAATCTGTTCCCAAGCCTCATGCGGATACTCAGGCACAATCGCCACAGGGACCTGCCCCAGAAGATATTCGAAGCAGGATACGTGGTCAGAGACTGCAGGAACAGACTCCATCTCTGCGCCGTCATGGCGGCTTCCAAGACTTCGTTCACCGAAGCGAAATCTCTCACGGAAAGCATCCTCAGGGAGATCGGATGCGAATGTTCCATCGAGAGCTGCGGGAACGAAACATTCGTCCCGGGAAGAGGCGCCCTCGTTATTGCGGACGGCGTGCCGGCAGGTATGTTCGGAGAGGTGTCTCCGAAAGTGGTCACGGATTTTGAGATCAACCACCCGGTGATGATGATCGAGCTGGACCTGGACATATTCGTGTCCGAAAGCACCAGCATGTTCTGAGGCGACGATATGGACGTCGGAGATTTGTTTCCGGATTTTTTGCTGGCCGACGAGAACGGCGAGATGTTCGACAGCAGGGCGCTTGCGGGCGTACGTTATGTGATATACTTCTATCCGAAGGACAACACGTCCGGGTGTACCCGGGAGGCCGTGGACTTCTCGGGACTCATAGTCAACTTCATGCTTCGAAACGTTGCCGTCATCGGGGTCAGCAGGGACCCTCCCGCTTCGCACAGGAAGTTCATCGACAAGAACGGACTGAAGATCAAGCTCCTCAGCGACCCGGACCGTTCCCTCACGGAGGCCGCAGGGACCTGGGGAAAGAAGATGATGTACGGCAAAGAGGTAGAAGGCGTCGTACGTTCCACTTTCATCGTAGGAAAGGACGGGAAGGTCGAAGCCGTATGGAAGAAGGTGAAGGTGGACGGCCACGCACAGGAGGTGCTCGACCGCGCCGTATATCTTTCCAAGAGCCGTTGATCACAGGGTCTGCTTGAAACCGTTCCCCCCGTACTGCCAGTAGAAAGCCGTGCCTCCGCGCCCTTCCTGAGCGGCAGGAGACGGGAACACACCTTCTTTCACCGTTGCCACCTGGGGGAATGTCACGCATTCGTAACGTACTTTCTTCCCTTCCGATACACGGAACATGCTGAGCATTCTGCCTTCGATTGCCAGATCGCTGCAGTCCGTAACGATCCCTGTGCCCATGGATGCTGCGGCCCTGGGTGCCAGCTCCGCCCCCCTCGGAGTAGATCCGAAAAGTACGACCGCAGGGATGATGCGCTCGCATACTGCCGCTATCGATTCCGCATATGCTTCAGGATGGAATGTCGAGAGGCGCGGGTCCCTTACGTGGTATAGTGTGTCCACCCCGTAAGAGAAGGCCTCCTTGTAGAGCTCTTTCCTTTCCGGACCTCCGAAGATGACCCCGAAAATACGGCCGCCCCCCATCTCCGAAGCTTTGCCCAGAAGCTGCTTCGAAACGGGCTCGATGGCCTGGACGCCCTTTTTATCGGATACCTCGATGAAAACCAACGTCCCGTCCGCAGTGGACTGATTTGTATTGTAATTCTCGAGCATCCCGGGCGGAAGCTTCTTTTCGCCTCCGCACGAACCGGTGCTGCAAGAGTCGCCAGAACTGTATGAGGGGCATGAACCGCTGGAAGCGCAACCGTCGCATCCTCCCATCAGCACACCTCCCTTGCCAGCACCCGGGATCCGCAGAATCCCACCGACCTCTCCGCCAGTTCGATGTCTTCCCGTCCCAATATCTTAACATCCGGTGTTCTGGCACTTTTTCTCTCGAAGGGTATTTGCAGATCGTCCTTCAGCGATATGACCGATCCGCGGGGAACGCGGCATATCCTTCTCTCGTCCCCATAGTCTTGGGTCGCCACGATACCTTCCGCATCTCTTACGATCTCGGTGACATAGCAGAACTGCTGGGCCCGTATCAGATGTGCCAGCATCGGCATTGCCGAGCTGTGGCGGGCGAATATGAAGGTTTCAGCGTCAGGGCTGTATTTGCCCACGAAGGCCGCGTATATCCTGGCGAGGGCCCAGGTGTCGGAGCCCATAAATCCTTCATCCATCAGGCGGTAGATTCCGGAGGCGCCGGCAGACGTGCACGTCTTGAGCATATCGTCGAGTTTATCGCCACCGATCGCCACCGCTGAAAATGTGTCGCCGTCCTGTATTAAAGACTGCAATACGCCCAAGGCGGGACCGGGATTTCCCGTCACGAATAGAACATGATCCATATGGCCGTGTAACGTCGCAAGGATATTTATATTCAATAACCCAGGTCGGACGAGATGCGCGGAACCATCGCGGCCGTTACCGCCTGCTCGGTCAGGGTCTTGCGGTCAAGCAGTCCGTTGCTGAGCATCCCTATGGCGCCCTGCCTTTTTCCGATGCCCTTATCGCCGTAAAGCTCCGCTATGGCTCCGGCCACCGTGTAGCCGTTTCGCACCAGGTCTGCGATGTCTTCCGGGTATGCGAACCCCGGACCCATTCCGACCGTCAGCATTCCGTGCCTGTCGAACACAGCGCAGTACTGGATATCAAAAAGTCCTTCTTCGCGCTCGAATACCCCCGCTTCAATGCCAAAGGCCATCTCGTGGCCGGCAAGAGCTTTTCTGGCCCGGTTTATGGCACCCTTCCTGACGTCTGACTCGAAGGGCTGTTCGGGAACTCCGCTGTCCACGTCCGCGGCGGTTATCCTCACGCTGCCGTAGATCTTCTCGAGCACGCTCCTTACCGCTTCCACCTTAACGGGATTCATTGACCCGACCGCTACGTCCAGCGCGTTGCTGGCGCCGTTCCTGCCGTATCTTCCTTCGAGTATTGCCCTGGAGCATATCTTCTCTCCATCATCGGCCATCACCAGCGGCACCACGGAGAACTCCAGGGGCGGCACACCGCGGGACCTGCGGTCTTCGTTGATCCTCTTTCCGTTAGGCAGGGTCTCTTCCGTCAGGACGAGCACGCCCACAGAGTCCATAAGGTCCTTCGGACCGTGAATATCGTCGATGATGAATATCTCCCAGGGCTTGGACATCCCCGAGAGGAACGACCTCAGGGCAGATATCCTGAGCTCCAGCGGAAGTATCATATTCCTGCCGATGGCGGCCATCTCGTCGGACGTGATCCCTACCGCTACGTCGTCTCCGACCTCGAAAGCCCGCCTGAGGAGGGCACGGTGGCCGTCGTGCAGGATATCGAATGTACCGGCTACCGCAGAGCGCATGATCATAACCCGCTGACGACGATCGCGACCGTGGCGACCATTATTATCGCCAGGACCGCGACGTATATCTTCAGTTTCTTCTTGACCTCTTTGCCGGAGGTGTCTCTGCATTCGTTGCCGCAATAGTTGCCTACTCCTACGAACGCCTTCCCGCAGTTAATGCAGTGTCTGTGCTGGGGTATCCTCTCGACTTCGGCCATGATGGGTCATCCCGGTGCAGATAATAAAGTTTCACTCTGCACGGT
>ENA-UOOI01000172-UOOI01000172.1-fermentation-metagenome-genome-assembly--contig:-NODE-172-length-82647-cov-67.856923_pt1 | contig 82647 bp, 75 predicted proteins | sample MGYA00245779_ERZ724027 | MGnify/ENA primary metagenome ERZ724027 (study PRJEB28704, sample SAMN03018318) | fermentation metagenome | biome: anthropogenic terrestrial biome; feature: soil; material...
AGCGGGAACACCGGGATGGGATCTCAGATGACCAGTTGTTTCGTAGGGCACTACTCTGCCCCGCGTCAGGGCTCCCCGGCGATGAGCCGGTTGATCGTGCACTTGGAGATCTCTTTGGAGCACTCCCCGAGCCTTCGTATGCTCTCCACAATGCTGCCGGCCGCAAGCGCCACGCTGCCGGACTGCAGGGGAATACTGCGGGCGATCGCATCGCACCTGGCAGCGAGCCCGGTGATTGACCGGATGTTTGCGTCGGCACCACGGATGTCTCTCTCAATCATTGCAGAGATGCTGGCATCAAATATAGTGAGGGCTTCTGCGCTCACAGACTCGAGATCCCCGAACAGATCCGGGTTTAGATCCGAATCCAGCAGCGGGAGAATGGTTGTCGCGGTATTGACAGCGTGATCGCCGATGCGCTCGATGATCCTGCTGACCAGGGCGTAACAGGCTGCATCGGCAACGGTCACCTGCATGCGCCTTGCAAGGTTTCCGTCGTTCTGGATGAGGTGGTACTGCCGGGCGATCAGCCAGTGGAGACGGTCCAGTTCTCTATCACGTGCGGTAGCATCCTTGGCCAGCGCCCGGCTCTTCATCTTCAGCGCGCTGATGATATCCTCATGCATCCCCCGTGCGAGGATGTGCATGCGCCGAAGCGTACTCTCGAAGGTCATCTCCGCCGGGTTGATGAGATCCCTGATGGTGATGGTGGTGTCATTCTCTTCTGTTACCTCCTGCCCGATCACCATCCGGGTGAAGTCCAGCACCACCATCCGCATCCGGGGAGGTATCCTCCCCGGCGCGGTGATCGTCACAGCCGTGTAGCCCATGATGTAGGCGCCGACCAGACACCGGAAGAAGAACTCAGGGTCGCCGATCGCACTCGCATCGAATATCTTCACCCGCTGCACTGCCTCACCCGTGATCTTCGGAGTGATGAGGAGGGTGCCGTCGCTCTGCGCAATCAGCCCCAGAGGGTCATTCTTCCTGATGTTGAGAGATCTCGCCCACTCTTTGGGGAGCGAGACGACATACGACGAACCGCCGGTTATCTGAACCTTCCGAATCTCCATAGCCATCACCTGTGCCGGAGCCCTGGGCATAAGGCAATGCAAAGATTGCCCCATCCCACCATATAAACATAGCCGCACTGTGAGACCCCGGAGATACCTGGAATTTCCGGTTTTGCCCTGTAATATTCCGGCGGGTTCTCTCCGCTGTGGCTGCCTGGGGATGTATGCTCGCCACCCTCTTCTGGGTCCACTGGTTACCGGGACGCCGGGTCCGGGAGCATCAGGTTGCATGGAGCGGCTACCGTGAACTCCGGGAGATCCAGTGGGCCAGGCAAAAGCGATCGCAGGATGATGCAGGTGCAGGGTTCTGCGCGGGTTCATCGCTCCCTCCGGGTGCAGGGGGAGCGGAACGATGCGGTACTGCAGCCATCGAAAGGAAGACCGGGTCTGCCGACCAGTCTTCGGGCGCCTTGTACCCGGAGTGAAGAGGCCGGGGCGGGGTGGGGGGAACCCCTCCGCACCCTTCGGGCGTTCTAACGACTGCCGGAAAGTTCGTCGGGATCCAAAGACCTTCGAGCGCACTCCCACCACGACCAGAACAGGGTTTCAACGGGCCTGGTGGAGATGAACTGGCATGACAGCACAGGCAGAGTGCGCGCCGTCGAGCCTGTGGACCTGTCTCAGTTGAGGAGGGGTGAAACTTCTCTGGTAACCGGACGGCAGAAGAGATGCCACACTGTGTGCGGTTTAGAGAGAAGAGGATACACGAAAAGACGACGTCAAGGGGGGAAGTGTCTTGCGCGGATCCAAATCTCTCTGGATGTATTTACTCGATATAAGTATTTAATTATTTTCATTTGTAAAAACTGTAAAATAAAGGTTTTGGCCGGTTGTCCGGGCGTTCACGGATTACCGTGCAGGAGCCGCCTCTGCTTTATGTTCTCGCGGTAGAGGCCCCTCTATGACTGGATTATCCGGATGCGTGACCCACTCGGTGAACGATCCCTCATAGATCCGGACATTGGGATAGAGGTAGAGCCACTTGAAGAGGACAAACTCGTTTGTGGCTTCCCGGCCGGTCCCGCATGAGCAGATGACGGTCCGGCTCCGGTCGACGCCGTGCTCTTCCAGGATCATGTCGAGGTCGTCGTTCGATTTGAGCAGCGCCGGATTCGCATCGTCCATCAGGTCTCTCCAGGGCAGGCTGATAGCGCCGGGGATGTGCCCGGCCTTCCGCCAGGGCCCATGTCCCTCGTAGAACTTTGCCGGGCGTGCATCGAGCACGATCACGTTATCGTTGTCTTTGACCTGCAAAAACTCCTCATAGCCGATTGGATAGTCGTCATGAACCTCCACGGTGAAGTTGGATGGCTCGACGGCTGGGTATTCCTGCGAGAGTTCCCGATTTTCGCTCTTCCATGTATCAAGCCCCCCATCAAGGATGTATACCCTGTCATGGCCGTATTTCGCCAGCGTATAGGTCATCATCGTCTGCGCAAGCCCGTCACCCCGGCCGGAGAATGCGCCTTTACCGGTATAGACGACGACCGGGGAGCCGGCTTCAAGCCCTATGCGCCGGAACGACTCCTGCAGGCAGGCAGTCGGACCATACGACGTTGGGAAGCCGTGGTAGGGTACCCGCAGGACTCCCTCGTTTAGGTAGACGGCGCCGGGGATGTGCTCACGGATGTAGTCGTGCACATCCGGCTGAGTATCAAGGACCGTCAGGTTGTCATCGTGCAGGTGGTCAGCCAGCCAATCTGTGGTCACCAGTCTGACTCTCCCGTCACCACGGGGATACGGGGCATTCTCCCGGTCACTACTCGCCTGCAGGTGCTCTTTACCACGGGGGGTAAGCATCTCCTCCATTTCAGTCACCTCGTACTGGATCTCACTTCGGATAGTGGCCCGGGGTTCACTCCGAGCTTGAGATCCCATATACCTTCTGCAGGATCCGATGGAGTGCGGGAGGGGCCTGATTGCAGCGCGGTGAGCGCACATCAATGCATTCGCCATTGCCGCTGTCGGAGAGGTGCCCCGTTATACGCGGATGCCCGCACCCTCCTGGCTTGCGATGAGGAGGGGACCTCTGCAGGGGTCACGCGAGAGGACTCTCCGGACTGATATCGATGCTCTCACCCGGCGAGAGGACCATGACCCGCATCGATGTCGTCCGCTCGATAGCCTGCTTAAAGTTCTGGACATCCTGCCGGATGGCAGGGAAGGTGTCGTAGTGCATCGGGACCACGAGCGGCGCTCCGACGTACCGGGCCGCGACCATCGCCTCGTCGGGCCCCATCGTGAAGCGCCCGCCGACGGGGAGAAGCGCCACGTCTGGCCGATAGAGGTCCCGGATAATCTGCATATCTGAGAAGAGCGCCGTATCACCGGCATGGTAGACGCTGGTGCCGTCTATCGTGATGACAAACCCGGCGGCGACGCCGCCGTAGAAGCCCATACCCTCGTCCTCCAGCCACGAGGAGTGAAGAGCGGGCGTCATTGTAAACCGGACACCGTCGATGGTGATGCTGCCGCCGATGTTCATCGGTTCTGCAGGAACACCCTTCGATGCCAGGTACTTCGCCACTTCGTTGATGGCGACCGTCTTCTTCTTCAACCGCGCAGTCATGCCCAGGTGGTCCGCATGGGCATGCGTTACAGCAACGATATCGGGCTCTATTGGGAGCGAGCCTTCCGGGATGAAGGGGTCGATGAGGACTGTCCGCGATCCAACGAGCGAGAAACATGCATGGCCAAGCCAGGTCAACCGCATGGAGAAGAGATCGGCTTGCTGTTTAAAAAATGTTCAGTTAAATTGCAGAGGGTGGACAGGGGGTTCAGAACTCCCCCATATCGATCGCTTCGGCCATATCGATGGCCTCGGAGAGGCCGTCGTTGACGACACCGCGCGTCATCTGTTCAGAGAGATCACGGTCTTCCATCACATCTCTTATCCGTTCCAGATACGGATCCAGGGTGGTGTCCCTCTGCTGTTCGATCACATGGCGGTACTCACGAAGTGTGGAGGGACTCACATCAAGTTCCTCACTGATCTCCTTCATGGTCTTCCCGGAATCAAGAAGCTCAGTCATCATCTCGCGATCAAACGGCATCTTGAAGTCGAGTTCCCTGAAGAGTTTGAGGCGGACCCGGGCACGTGCCACGGTCTTGCTCAATTTCTCGTCGCCGAGAGCCCTCGCTATCTCTGTATCGTTTTTGCCGTCGTAGTACGCAACTACGAGTTTTGCGAGCTGCCGCGGGGCGAGTTTGGTCTTGAAATACCCCTGATCGAGGACCTCCCGCATGATCAGGGCAATCTCGCGCTCAACAGCGTCGCGATCCCGGAGTGTACCGTGAACCTTCCTCATCGGCTCAACGATCGTCTTCTTGTTCGTGATGGTCGTGAACAGCTCAAGGAGCTGCTGCTTGCGGGTATCTTCTGCCATGTCCGTATCTCTCTCTTCTATATTCCACCGTCCGGCTTTGGAGGTCATCCATGATGATCTCCAATATATATAGCTTATCCCCCAACCGGGGCGTAACGTTCCCTACATTACAACTGCTAACATTTAAAACTTGCCATATAAACCGTTGGAAGAGATTGATCGTTTTCCGGGATGTAACAATATCTTTCGAGATATTGCCGGCCGTGAAAAAAAGTTCTCCTATACAGCCTGTTTTCGAAGAGTTTTGATCTCCCGCGAGAGGAGAACCATTCTTTATTAGCACCGGCGCTCAAATGTACTGCAAGACTATGGCCGAGACGAGCGATATTTACGAAAAAGTCATGGAAGTAGCCAGAAGACGTGGTTTTGTCTGGCCTTCATCCGAGATATACGGGTCGATCGCCGGTTTTATCGATTATGGGCCGCTCGGGGCGATGATGAAGAGGAATATCGAGAACCTCTGGCGATCGTTCTACGTCTTCCAGGAAGGCTATTACGAGATCGAATGCCCCACCGTCGGAAACGAGGCAATCTTCGTCGCATCCGGTCACGTGAAAGAGTTTGCCGACAAAATGGTGCAATGCCCGCACTGCGGCGAATACCTCCGCGCCGACCATGTCGCAGCAGAGAACGGCATCGAGAATGCCGGCACGCTCTCGTCGGGGGCGCTCCAGGCAGTGCTCTGCGAACTGCCCTGCCCTGCATGCAAGGAGCACCTGGGTGAAGCGGGTGTCTTTGCGTTCAACCTGATGTTTGAGACCACCATCGGCCCGGGGTCGCAACGGAAGGGCTATCTGCGCCCCGAGACCGCCCAGGGCATCTTCACCGACTTCCCCCGGCTCCTGCGCTTCTACCGGGACAAACTCCCCTTCGGCGCTGTCCAGATAGGAAAATCCTACCGGAACGAGATCTCCCCCCGCCAGGGCATGATCCGGCTGCGGGAGTTCTCGCAGGCAGAGGCCGAGATCTTTGTCCACCCCGACGAGAAGGACCATCCCGCCTTCCACCGCTATGCGGACTACGCAGCGCCCCTCCTCACCATCGCGCGGCAGATCGACAACCAGGAACCGGCCGGAATCACGATGCGTGCCGCCGTGGATGAGGGCCTGATCGCAAACGAGTACGTGGCCTACTACATCGCGCTCACGCACCAGATTTTAACCGCCATCGGCGTGGATCCGGCGAAACTCCGGTTCCGCCAGCACCTGACCGACGAGCGGGCACACTACGCGGCCGACTGCTGGGACGCCGAGGTCTTCTCCGGCCGGTTCGGGTGGGTCGAGATCGTCGGCATCGCCGACCGCACCAACTACGACCTGCGCTCGCACGCCGGGCACTCCGGCACCTCGATGACGGTCTTCGTGCCCTACGATGAGCCGAAGCGGGTTATGAAACGGCGGATTGTGGCCGACATGGGCGTGCTCGGCCCCCGGTTCCGCGGCAGGGCGAAGGCGGTCGCGGACGCTCTGGCCGCTTCGGACCCGGGAGAGGGTGGCGCGCGGATCACCCTTGACGGCGAGGAGATCTTCATCCCCGCAGATCTCTACCAGGTCCGGGAGGAGGAAGTAGAGATCCGCGGCGAAGAGGTGATGCCCCATGTCATCGAGCCGTCATACGGCATTGACCGGATGATCTACGTCGCACTTGAGCACAGTTACGCTGAGGAGGAGGTCGACGGCGAGATGAGAAAGGTGCTCCGGCTCCCGCCGGCGATATCACCGGTCCAGGCCGCTGTCTTCCCGCTGATGAACCGGGATGGCCTCGATGCAATCGCGCAGACGATCGCGGAGAGGCTCACCCGGTGCCGCATCCTCGCCCAGTATGACGACTCCGGCGCCATCGGCAGACGTTATCGGAGGCAGGATGAGATCGGGACACCCTTTGCCGTCACCGTCGACTACGATACGCTTGAGGACAACACCGTGACCGTCAGGGACCGTGACAGCATGGAGCAGGTCCGCATACCGGTCGAGCGGCTGCCGGAGGTCCTCTCGGCACTCATCTCCGGGGCCATCACGTTCCATGAACTCAGGGCATGACCTACGTCTCCCACCCGCTGATCCGGCCGGAGAGCATCGAAGAGCGGCGGTACCAACTCTCCATTACGCTCCGGGCGCTTGATGCGAACACGATGGTCGTCCTCCCGACCGGCCTCGGGAAGACGGCTGTCGCGCTCCTTGTCGCGGCGTCCCGCCTCTACTCTCACCCGGGGAGAGTGCTGATGCTTGCGCCTACAAAACCCCTTGTCGAGCAGCATCTCCGTTTCTTCAGGCAGTTCCTGCTCTCCCGGAACGGCTCTGAGCCACAGGAGTCCGATTTTGCCATGTTCACCGGAGACACTCCGCCGGATGAACGGGCCAGAGCCTGGGAGGCGTGCCGGATCTGTTTCGCCACCCCACAGGTGATCAAGAACGACTGCCTGGCAGGGAGGTACAGCCTCGCCGACGTCGTGCTGCTGGTCGTGGACGAGTGCCACCGGGCGGTGGGGAACTACGCGTATGTCTTCCTTGCCCAGCACTACTGCACCACTGCAAACGACCCCCTGCTCCTCGCTATGACCGCTTCCCCCGGAGGGGACCAGGCGAAGGTGCAGGATGTCTGCAACAACCTTCACATCGAGGCGATCGAGACACGGGTGGAGACCGACGAGGATGTCCTCCCCTACATCCACGAGCGCGATATCCAGTATGTCGATGTCTACCTGCCTGAAGAACTGCAGGCAGCGCTCCTTGCCCTCCGCGGACTCGTAGAGTCACGCCTCACCAGGCTCGCGAGCCTCAACTTCCGGGTCCCTAAGCCAGATAAACTCTCGATGAAGGCGCTCAATGGCTTGAACGCCCAGATCCAGCAGCGTATACGGACACGGGACCCCTCGGCTTTCATCGCGGCATCCCTGCACGCCGAGTGCATGAAACTCCGCCATGCCATAACGCTCGTCGAGACGCAAGGAAGCGAGGCGCTCAAACTCTACCTGGCCCGGCTCGGCGCTGAAGGGGCCTCGAGCACAGGGAGCAAGGCGAGCAAGCGCCTCGTCGGCGATCCCGTCTACCAGCACCTCGTCGAGGTCTCCGGCGGCTGGAAGGAGGAACTCCACCCCAAGGTCGCGATCGTCCTCGAACTGGTGCGGGCACAACTTGCAGCGCACCCGGAGAGCCGGATCATCGTCTTTGCCACCTACCGCGACACCGTCCAGACGCTTGTCGACGCGCTCTCCGAGAGCGGCATCGCCTGCGAGCGGTTCGTCGGCCAGGCTTCCCGGGATGCGGAACGGGGGCTTACGCAGAAAGAGCAGATCGCGAGCCTCGCCCGATTCCGGGAGGGGGAGTTCAGGTGTCTGGTCGCGACATCGGTAGGCGAGGAGGGGCTTGATGTTCCCTCGACGGATATGGTGATCTTTTATGAGGCCGTCCCCTCGGAGATCAGGAGCATCCAGCGGAAGGGGAGGACCGGAAGGAGCGGCAGCGGCACGATCGTCGTGCTGGTGACGAAAGGCACATCCGACGAGGCGTTCCGGTACGTGAGCCAGACCCGGGAGCGGGCGATGGTGACGGGGATCAAGAGCATGAGCACCGCGCCGGAATTCGCCCTGCCCCCGCCCATCCCGGCCGCCACAAAACAGATAGACTTCCTTGCGTTTGCTCCCCCGGGACCGGCGATCACCGTAGATGATCGGGAGACGTCGTCACGGGTCGTCGAGCGCCTGCACGAACTCGGGGCATCGATCGCGCTACAGCGCCTTGAGTTCGGCGACTATGCCATCGGCGACCGTATCCTTGTTGAGCGCAAGACCTCCCACGACTTCATGAGCACCCTGGTGGAACGGGACCTCTTCGGGCAGATCAGGGCTATGGCCGACGCGGTGCCGCGGCCGGTCCTGATCATCGAGGGGGAAGAGGACCTCTATGAGGTGCGCAATATCCACCCGAACGCCGTGAGAGGCACGCTTGCTGCTATCACGGTGGATATGGGCGTGACACTGATACGCACGAGAGATGCGGACGACACCGCCGAGATGCTCTACGTCCTCGCACAGCGTGAGGGGAGTGAGCGGGGAGAGCGGAAGGTGCACCCAAAGAAATCCTATCGTTCGGTCCGCGAAGAACAGGAGTATGCGCTCGCCGCGTTCCCAAACATCGGTCTCCGGAGTGCACGGCTTCTCCTCGAACACTTCGGATCGCTCAAGGCAATCATCGATGCCGACGTGGAGGACCTGGCATCCGTGCACGGGATCGGGGAGAAGACCGCACGCAGCATATGGGACCTTGCCCGCAGACCTTACCGCTGACCCAATGTTGCGAGCGCTTCGGCGCCTCGTTCAACCGCCATCATCAGGGTCAGGCATTCGCCGGCCCTCTGCTCGCCCCTGATGCGCTCGCAGAGGTGGATGATCGTCTGCTCGAGTTCCGAGGAGACCCGGTCCTGCGGCCCGGAGGCGGTTGCGGCCGGTGCGGGTGACCGCACAGATTCCTCGGGTGCCCGTGGGGCGGAGACCGGCCGCGATGGCTCCGGTTCGGGCAGGAGTTCTTCTGGCGTTTCAAGCGGGCAGATCACGCATTGTGTCTCTCCCCTGTACTCAAATAGCGGGTACCCGCATACTTTACAGGATTTAGCGAGCATCTTTCCTCCCTTCAGGAGATACTCAGCCATGACTTCGTCAGCCTTATCAGCCGTCATTTCGTCGGACTCCCTTAATCAACTTATATATGTCTGGATGCCTCTAATAATAGAGGGGTATATCTAATGGCAAGTCCAGACGAAACAATACGGATCTGCATCCAGATGCTGCAGAATATCAGCGAGGATTCCACCATTCCACGCAATATACGGCGCGTTGCAGATGAGACCAGAACGGTCCTCCGGGACGAATCCCGAAGTATCGGTCTCCGTGCCGCAACCGCGATCTCCATGATCGACGAGATCAGCAACGACCCGAACATGCCGGTCCATGCACGGACCCGTATCTGGGAACTGGTATCGCAACTGGAAACGGTACCTCTCGATTAAACCGCTCTTTCTTCTTGAACGACTCCGGCGAGGGCCAGGGCAGAGTGATACTATTTGAGGTTGCAATCAAGCGCCGTATCGCTCTGCTCACCGTCTGCCGCTCGGCAACCCCGGGGTCGTCCAGTCACCTTCTTTCCTGCGTTCAGCCCTGGACAGTTACGTAGACCGTCCTCTGGCGGCTTGACCGGACGTCCAGTTCGAGGAGGACGATCTGCTGCCAGGTGCCGCACGCGAGCCTGCCCTCGATCACCGGGGCGGAGAGCGACGGTCCGACCACCGCTGCCCTGACGTGGGACCGCCCGTTGCCGTCGCCCCATGCCGCATCATGCGCGTAGGGAATATCGGCCGGGGCGATGACCGAGAGCGCCCGACGGAGATCCGAGAGCACACCGGGCTCGTACTCTATGGTCGTGACGGCGGCAGTCGACCCCGTGACGAAGATGCTGGCAAGACCCTCCCGCACGCCGCTCTCGGCGATCGCCTGCTCTATTCTGGGTGTGAGGTTGACGATCTCTCCTTCGCCGTGCGTCTCGACCTGAATAGTTGTACGGAACATTGTATTGGACACCTCATCCACGCGCCCTGTTGTCTCCTGTCCTGATAAACCCCACGGAACGGTGGCTGCCGCCGGAGCCTTGCCGATGGCCTGCTTCATCCTGCACATTACAGAAATGCTTCTGCATACGGAAGGGGCCCCTGCGGGGTGTGGTGGCCCGTAAACACTTTATAGGTAAGGTGGGCATCTCCTCCCCGGAGATGGTATTTCATGCCCTACCGGTGGAATGACAGACAGGATGTGGATGAGGCAGTCGTCGTCGTGATGAATACGCTCGATCAGAACCAGGAGATCGGGGGGTGGCTGATGCGCACCCTGCAGCAGGCGGTCAACGACTCCGACCCAAAACTCGCACAGTACTTCTTCACGGAGCTTGAGCGGCACAGGCCCGAGGCGCTCAAATACTTCGGGAGACTGACACACTAACCGTTTTTGGGGGCTGGAGGGAGGCTGTCCTGAAACCGCACAACGAAGCCTTTTGGTCTTCTCGAACTCCTGCTGCACGCTCCGCCTCAACGAGACATCGCAACACCCGTTGTGATACCCGCGCCGGGAGGGGCCCATACGGCCCGGGACGAAGGCCTGCCTGCCAGGAGGCCAGAAAAAAGTGATTCCAGAGTCTGTTCTGGCCGGAAGAGAACGGGAACGAGGAGGTCTTACTCCTCCTCCTCCTCCTCCTCCTCCTCCTCCTCTTCCTCAGAATCAAGAATAGTAAACCCGATGACGCGGTCGCCGTCGTCGAGCCTCATGATCCTGACACCGCGGGTGCCCCGTTTCTGGATCGAGATCTCGGAAACTTTCGTCCGGATCACGATGCCTGACGCGCTCATAACGATGATCTCGTCGTCGTCGGAGACCGCCATCGACCCGATGACAGAGCCCCCCCGGGCGTCGACGACGATGTTGCGCACTCCCATCGTGCCCCTGCCGTGGCCGCGGAACTCATCGAACTCCGTCCGCTTACCAAAGCCCTGCTCCGTAATGGTGAGGAGATGGTCCTCCTCGACCACGGATATCGCCTGCAGGGCATCGCCGTTGCGGAGCCTGATCCCCCGCACGCCCATGGCGTTGCGGTGAACAGGGCGGACGGCCTCCTCGTGGAACCGGAGGCTCTGCCCGAACCTTGTCGTCAGGATCAGTTCCTGGTCCCCGTCTGTCGCCTTCACGTCCACGAGCTCGTCGCCGTCGCGGAGGTTGATGGCATTGATCCCTGTCTGCCGTGGCCGCGAGAACTCATCGAGCGCCATCTTCGCAACCGTCCCTGCCCTCGTCGCAAAGAAGAGGTAGTGATCGGACCGGAACTCCCGTACCGGGATCACTGCGGTCACCCGTTCCTCGCCATCGAGGTTTAAGAGGTTGACAACGGCCTTGCCCTTGCCCGTCCGCTGCCCCTCGGGGAGGTCGTAGACCTTCAGCCAGTAAACGCGTCCCCGATCGGTGAAGCAGAGGAGGTTGTCGTGCATATTCGCGACGAAGACGTTCTCGACGCCATCATCGTCCTTTGTGGCCATGCCGATGACGCCGCGGCCCCCGCGCCGCTGGTTGCGGTAGGTGTCGAGGTCAATCCTTTTGATGTAGTTCGAGGAGGTGAGCGAGACCAGCATCGGTTTATCCTCGATGAGGTCCTCCCTATCGAAGGCCTCGGCTGCGTACCCGATCCGGGTCCTCCGCTCATCACCGTAGCGGGCACTGATGTCGATGAGTTCCTTTTTGATCTCGGCGAGGATGCTCGTCTCGCTTGCGAGGATAGCGGAGAGCCGCTCAACCTCCTTTACGAGGGCATCGCGCTCGTCCAGGATCTTCTGGTGCTCGAGCGCCGCAAGCCTGCGGAGTTGCATCTTTAAGATCGCATCCGCCTGAACCTCGTCCAGCCCGAACTTCGCTATCAGGGCCGCCCCTGCCTCATCGGTCGTCCCGGATGCCCGGATGGTTGCTATGACGGCGTCGATGTTGTTGAGCGCGACAAGGAGACCGTTGAGGATGTGCCTCCGCTCCTCTGCCTTCGCGAGATCGAACTCGGTCCGCCGCCGGACCACGTCCACCCGGTGCTTGAGGAACTCGTGGATGAGTTCCTTGAGGTTCAAGGTGCGGGGCTGGCGGTCGACGATCGCGAGGTTGTTGATGCCGAAGGAGGACTCAAGCGCCGTGTGCTTGTAGAGGTAGTTGAGTATCACCTGGGGCGCGACGCCCTTCTTCAGGTCGATCACGACCCTCATGCCGTCCCGGTCCGACTCGTCGCGGATATCGCTGATCCCCTCGATCCTTTTATCGCGGACGAGGGTGGCGATATTCTCGATCAGGCGTGCCTTGTTCACCTGGAAGGGGATCTCGGTGATGATGATCTGCGGAGTCCTGCCTTCTTCCTCGATCTCCACGATGCCTCTGACCACGCACTTTCCGCGCCCGGTAAGGTAAGCATCCCGGATCCCTTCGGTACCCATCATGACTCCGCCGGTCGGGAAATCCGGGCCGGGCATGACCCGCATCAGTTCCTCCGTGGATACGCCCGCATCATCGATGACGCGGCAGGTTGCCTCGCAGACCTCCCGGAGGTTGTGGGGCGGCATATTCGTCGCCATGCCGACCGCAATCCCGCTCGACCCGTTCACCAGGAGGTTTGGAAGCCGTGCCGGAAGGACGTCAGGCTCCTGGAGCGATTCGTCGAAGTTGGGGACGAAGTCGACGGTATTCTTCTCGATATCGGCCAGGAGTTCCTCCGAGATCTTCGTGAGCCTGGCCTCCGTGTATCGCATGGCGGCAGCGGAGTCCCCGTCGATCGACCCGAAGTTCCCCTGGCCGTCCACCAGCATGTAGCGGTAGGAGAAGGGCTGCGCCATCTTCACCAGCGTGTCGTAGATGGCCGAATCGCCGTGAGGATGGTACTTACCCATCACGTCTCCGACAATACGGGCGCTCTTCTTGTAGGGCTTGTCGCTTGTGTTGCCGAGTTCCCGCATGGCGTAGAGAGTGCGGCGATGAACCGGCTTTAAGCCGTCTCTCGCGTCAGGGATGGCGCGGCCGATGATCACGCTCATCGCGTAGTCGATGTAGCATGATTTCATCTCCTCTTCTATGTTGATCGGGACAACCTGATTAGATGTCAAGGTTGTTCACCTCCTTTGCATGCCGGCGGATGAAGTCTCTCCGGGCGTCCACATTCTCTCCCATAAGTTTCTCAAATATATCGTTCGCGTAGACGGCATCCTCGATCTTCACCTGTTTGAGCACCCGGTGCGCTGGATCCATCGTGGTGCTCCAGAGCTGCCCGGCGTTCATCTCACCAAGACCCTTGTAGCGCTGGATCGTGACACCCTTCTCGCCCCACTCGGCGGTGATCTCCCGCATCTCCTCCTCGCGGTAGGCGTACTGCTCCTGTTTGCCCCGGGCAACCCGGTAGAGGGGCGGCTGGGCGATGTAGATGTAGCCGTTCTCGACGAGTTCCGTCATATAGCGGTAGAAGAACGTGAGGAGGAGCGTCCGGATATGAGCACCGTCGACATCCGCATCGGTCATCAGGATGATGTGATGATACCGGGCCCGCTCCGCGTCGAAACTGTCGCTGACTCCAGTGCCGATAGCGGATATCAGCGCTTGGATCTCAGCGTTCTTCAGGATCCTGTGCTCCGAAGCCTTCTCGACGTTCAGGATCTTCCCTCGCAGGGGAAGGATCGCCTGAAACTTCCGGTCCCGCCCCTGTTTTGCGGAACCGCCTGCAGAGTCTCCTTCCACGATGTAGAGCTCGCTCTTTGCCGGGTCCCGCTCCTGGCAGTCGGCGAGCTTCCCGGGAAGGCCGGTCGACTCGAGCGTGCTCTTCCGCCGGGCGAGTTCGCGTGCATTCCGGGCGGCCTCCCGGGCCCGGGCAGCCGTCATCGCTTTATCCACTATCACCTGGAGGGTCTTCGGGTGCTCCTCGAAGTACTCGGTGAGCGACGAGTAGACGAGCGAATCCACAATGCCCCGGACGTTGCTGTTCCCGAGGCGCATCTTGGTCTGCCCCTCGAACTGCGGGTTGGCCACCCGGGTGCTGATGACGGAGGCGAGTCCCTCCCTGACGTCTTCGCCCCGGACCTGAGCGTCGTTACTCTTGAGGAGGTTGTTTCTGCGAGCAGCGCTGTTGATCGCCCGGGTGATGGCGCTCCGGAACCCCTCAAGGTGGGTGCCGCCCTCCCGGGTATTCACACTGTTGACGTAGGTGTAGACTGTCTCTGCGTACGAGTCGTTGTACTGCAGGGCCACTTCAACCTCGACCATGCTCTCGGGGTCGCGCTTCTGGAAGTAGATTATGTCATCGTGGAGGCTCTCTTTCCCCTCGCCGATGTGGGCGACAAACTGCCTGATGCCGTCCTCGAAACAGTGGGTGACCGAATCCCCGGTGCGCTCGTCCCGGAGGCTGATCATAAGGCCGCTATTTAAGTAGGCAAGCTCGCGGAGCCGGTGGTCCAGCACATCATAATCGAACTCGACGGTCTCGAATATCGACCGGTCAGGCTGGAACGTTATCCTGGTTCCCTGAAGGCGCTTGTAGTCGAACCGCTGACCGGGCCGGGCGCCGTATCGCTCCTCATACCGCGCCTTCATCTCGTGCTCGGTCTCCGGGCGGCTCGCGAGCGGCTTTGCGACCAGACCCTGCCGGAACTGCATCTCGTAAACGTTACCGTCCCGGAAGACCGTCGCGTCGAGCCAGCTCGCGAGGGCGTTGACGACCGAGACACCGACACCGTGCAGGCCGCCGGATACCTGGTAGGTGTTCTTATCGAACTTTCCACCAGCATGGAGTACGGTGAGAACGATCTCAAGAGCGCTCTTGCTATACTGGGGCATGTAGTCAACGGGGATACCACGCCCGTTATCATCCACCGTGATTGAGCCGTCACGGTTGATGACCACCTGTATGAGATCGCAGAACCCGGCAAGAGCCTCGTCTACGGCGTTGTCCACGACCTCGTAGACGAGGTGGTGCAGTCCCCGGGTTCCCGTGCTGCCTATGTACATAGCGGGGCGTTCCCGCACGGGCCTCAGGCCTTCCAGTACCGTGATGTGGGAAGCATCGTAGGTATCAGTCATTTGTGACCTCCGCTGAACGAGCGGCGTCCTGAATCACAGTAAAACTCACAGTATATATTGATTTTATAACCACTTATACTGTATGGCTCCGGAAAATTCACGGATTCAGGCTTATCCTGCCAGTCCGCGGTTTGGTGAAACCTCACCGGGAGCGCGCCCAAAGAGGTCGAGTATCACGACCGGGTTCCCCCCCTGTCTGTCCCGGGAAGAATCTGATGAGGGCGGTTTCAGGCAGGGAAGAAAGCGCCCCCGTCAGTCGTATTTCCCTGTATCCGGATCAGGTATGCCAAGCTCGCTATCGACTGCGACCGCGATCCGGTTGAGGAGCCTGCGAATATCTGCTGCGTCTTCCTTATCCAGGATGCCCGGCTGGTGCCAGATCACCATCTTACGGAGGCGTTCGACGAGCTCCTCGATCTCGGTTCCCCGGAACGGTTCCGGCACCGTGAGGTCGTTGAGGTGATCCGCGGCGCCAAAGAAGGCTTTCTCGGGGGAGAGGCCGAAGTGCCGTGAAAGCAGCATCAGGTTGACGACAAACCCTCTGCCGAATTCGCTCTTTGCGGGCATACCTACCCTATACACTGCTGGCTGATATGAACGATCCGCTTTCTCGCGCACTCGTCTAAGGGTGCAGGTAGATCAGGACCGTTGAGAGCACGATGAGGGCGAGCGAGCCGGCAAAGAAGGAGACCTCTCCGGCACGGAGGGGTTTTCGTCCTGTGTGCAGGCAGGCGTTCTCCCCGTAGCCCCGGCAGAGCATGCTCGTGTAGGTGCGCTCGCCCTGCTCGTATGACCGGATGAAGATCATACCGACCGTATAGCCGAGCTGGCGGAGCCTGTAGCGGTAGGGAAGGGTGCGGTCAAGGGGGTCAAAGCACCGGGTATCCATCGCGGACCGGATCTTGCCGAACATATCGGCGAAGACGAAGATGTAGCGGACCATCATCCCAAGCGGGAGGAGGAACTCGCGGGGCAGGCCAAGCCTCCCCGATGCCTCCAGCAGATCCTGCATCCTCGTCGTCGATGAGAGCAGGATGATGAACGATATGCTGACGATGAACTTCACGAGGAGGATAGAAGCAAACTGCACAGACTCGGCGTAGACCTCTATCCCGAACGGCAGGGCAGCAATAGGGTGAAAGACGTCGTAATAGGGGTTCTTTACAAACATCTGAAACCCGATAAGGAAGATCCCGAACGGCATGATGAGCGCGAGCCTTCGGATGTAGACGGCCGGCGAGAGCCGGGAGCAGGCCCAGAGGACGACAACGAGAGCAAAGAGGACGGCACCGAGTTCGTAGACCTTCGTCGAGTACGGCATGGCTATGATCGCCACGATGGCGGCGAGGGTTACGAGGAGTTTGACCCGCGCGTCCAGCCGGTGAATGATGCTGGTCTTGTAAGCATGCTTCTCGATGAAGTAAAGGTCGTCGATCATGCTCTTCTCGTGTACGCGTCGAGGAACGACTTCTTCGCACCCTCATAGGTGTAGGCCATATCGATGGTGACACCGCTCTCCTGCAGCGACCGGATCAGTTTCGGTATGACCGGCACGTCGAGCCTGGTCCGGGCGAGCAGTTCCGGTCGGGTGAAGATCTCCTCGACCGTCCCGGAGGCCACAATCTGTCCCTGATCCATAACGTAGATGAAGTCCGCCACCTCCGCCACAAGGTTGACCTGGTGCGTTGAGAAGATGACCGTCATGCCGTACTCCTCAGGCAGCCGGTTGACGAACGCCACCAGATCAGCGACGCCCTGGGGATCGAGCCCGGCAGTCGGTTCATCGAGCACCAGCACCTGCGGCTCCATAGCGAGGATGCCTGCGATGGCGACCCGTTTCTTCTCACCGCCCGAGAGGTGGTGGGGCACGCGCTCGCGCAGACCCTCGATCCCGAGGAGGTGCAGGGCCTCCCCGACACGGTGGGCGACCGTCGCCTCGTCGAGGCCGAGGTTGGTCGGGCCGAACGCAACGTCCTGCTCCACGGTGGGGGAGAAGATCTGGTCGTCGGAGTTCTGGAAGACGATTCCCACAAACTTGCGCACCTCGCGGACGTTCTCTTTCGTGACCGGTTCGCCCCTGACCAGCACCTCGCCGGACGTGGGTTTGAGTATGCCGTTGAAGTGCTTAAAAAGCGTGCTCTTCCCGGCTCCGTTCGGCCCGATGACGGCGATGCGGGACTTTCTCTCTGCAATGAAGTTCACACCCTGCAGGGCGGGAACATTGCCACGGTAGATGTGGGTGAGATCGCGTGTCTCGACCAGGTGCATGATAGCAAAAAGTGGGAGTTTGTCGGGTATCTAATTATCGGGCCGTGCAGCCACCCGGGCAACGCCATAGACCAGGGCTAGCATAAGGACCGTGCCGAGTACGATGGCAAGCACCTCGCCGGTCTTATCCAGGCCGGGGATAGTGTAATCGGGCATGAGCGCTTCGTATGAGAAGTCGTTTCCGGTCGCAGCGATTGCCTGCTCCTCCGCTGCAGCGGCGGCTTCCTCATCCAGTTCGCTGCCCGTGAAGTGTTTTGCGTCGTAGATGCTGAAGAACGCGCTCTCAAGCCCGTCGGGGTTCCCGGACGCGAGGAACGGCGCGGCAACAGCGATCGCGAGAGCGATCGCTATACCGATCATGACAAACTGTTTCGTCTCCATTATGTGCTCACCGCCCTGGGGTGTTCAAGGATATCGGGCCGTGCCGATGCGATCAGGTAGAGTGCAACCGCAGTTATGCCTCCCTCGATGAGACCGATGACGGCGTGGTATCCCCCCATGAAGGTGAGTCCAAGAACGAGTGGGAACGTGCCGGCGATGGCGAGTTCGACCGCACAGAGGATCGCGGAGAGGAAGAGCGACGCCCATCCGGCGATGAACGCAGCGGCATATGAGTTCTTTGTCACGCCCATGATGGCGACATAGCCGTAGTAACCGACAAAGCCGCCGATGACGCCCATGTTGATTATGTTTGCGCCCATTGCTATGATGCCGCCGTCACCAAATATGACGCCCTGCACGAGGAGCACCAGCGTCAGGACGAAGACTCCCGCAAACGGCGACCCGAGGACGATTGCCGCGAGCGCCGCACCGACCATGTGGCCGCTCGTTCCCCAGGGGATGGGGATGTTCAATGCCTGGATGGCAAAGATGCCTGCCGCAAGCACGGCGACTAACGGTACCTTCTCCTCTCCCATCGAGTGCCGTGCCCATCGGAGGGCGAGTACGATGAAGATGAGAGCGATGACCCAGTAGACAAGGCCCTGGGCAACGGGAAACATGAAGTCAGGTATATGCATGACACACCTGATTGAGTTGTATTACGTTTTGGTATAAATGTGTTACCAAGCGCGAGGGTTGTATCAACCGGTAAGAATCTGACGTACTCCTGATGCGAAAAGTATGCCCATTGCCCGGGCCAATGCAGGTTTCAGGGCGAGCCTGCGGATCAGGGCGCCCGGCCGGTCCATATCGCCGTGCTCTACGATCGTCTTGATGAGGTCCGGATCGTTTAAGGCCCGGCAGAAGCGGTCGATATCCTTCGGCGTCATCTTCTGCCGTATCCTGAGCACTTTCATGCCGATATCGAGTTCTTTCCCGAAGTCTTCCTTCCAGAGCCGTTCGTAGTCCCGGAGGCTCCCGTCATCAAACGCTCCGCGCGCTACGCAGGCCGCCGCGACCGCGGCCGCATGTTTTGCCGACCGGATGCCGGTGTAGACCCCGCCCCCCGACGTGGGTTTGGCAAAACCTGCCGCGTCGCCGACGAAGAGTGCACGGCGCCCGTAGGTCTGCGGCATAACTCCAAGCGGTATGACCCCGCTGACGAGGTGGACGCAGTTCTCGCCGTAGCGGGCGATGAACCGGTCGAAGTGGTCCTTTGCGCCCTCTCGTGCACAGAGACCGATACGTGCCCGGGTCGCTGAGACCGGGATCACCCACCCGAAGAAGTCGGGCGAAGCGTTGGGGTGCAGCTCCACGTAGCGAGGGTCCACCGCACACGGCACATCGGCCTGGATCCCGGCGAGGTGGAGACCCGGGCGCCGGAATCCCAGCATACGGGCGACGGAACTCCGTGGCCCGTCCGCGGCGATCAGGAGGCGGAAGGGGATCTCCTCGCGCCCGCGGACTCCCCGGGTCAGGAGAGAGAAACCCCTGATGCCTGATACGCTGGTCTTCAGGAGGAACTCTGCCCCGGCACCTGCCGCTTCCTCTGCCATCTCCCGGTCGAGGAGGCACCGGTCCACGACGTAGGCCTTTGTAGCCCGTGCATCGAAGAGGAGTTCCCCCCCGAGGTCTGAGACCATCCTCGCACCGCTCACCTCGTTCTGGACCGAACGTTTCGAGACGCCGCACTCGGCAAACGCAGACGCCGAGAGCAATCCTGCGCACTGCACCGGGTAGCCGATCGTCCCGTGCTCCTCGATACAGAGCGTCGCGAGCCCCGCCTCTGCACACGCCCGCGCGGCGGCACTTCCGGCGGGGCCTGCGCCCACAACAACAACATCCCAGGTCAGACTACCATGCCTCGCACAAATGAGATTCCGGCTGTCTTTGCGTTGCAAACCGGCAGCCGACGATCCGTTTGCTGATTATACTAGGTCTCGACGAGTATAAATGAACACATCACGCCGCGTCGGCAGCAGGCAGGGTCGGTCGTCTGCTACTCAAAGATACTCTGCCACGAATCTGCCGGCTTCTAGGCCGATGAGGGCGAGAAAGATCATGGTCAGCACGACCATCACGGAGAGGAAGAGCGCGACCGCTTCATCGAGGGTGAGCGTGAGCGCCCCGGCGACCGGGGCCATAAGAGCGGGACATGCGGCAACTGCCACGGACGCGAGCACCCATACCGCCACAAAAATGAGGTAGACTGATATCTTCCTCATAGGTCTACTCGTTACGGTCTTCAGCCAGTTGTTCCTTCAGGGCCATATCCTGTCGCTGCAACTCGATCTTTTGGGAAAACTCCGCGGCCCATCGCTCTATCTCCCCGGAGAAGAGCCTGCCGGTCCGGAAGAGGACGAGGATCGCCCAGAGGACCAGGATGACCAGTATGATGCCCGCGAGAACCGGGAAGATCCCCGCGATGAACGGCAGGAAGAACAGGAACGCGATGACGGCAAGGAGCACGTACGCAATACCCCGGAACGCCAGCCGATAGCGCTCCACCTGCTCGTCAGGTGTCTCTCCCCGAGAGTATGCCCCGGTAACATACCCCGCAAGCGCATCGGTGACATCAAGGACCTCCCTGAAGATGCCGAAGACGACGATCACGAGTGCGACGAGGATTATCGCTGAGATCAGGCTGTCAAGGCCTATCAGGCCAAAGAGGAACGGGTTCCCGAGCACCTTTGCGAGTGGCAGGAAGATGAGCACGCCAAAGATCCATATGAGGAATGCAATGGCAAGGCCGACGGCGATCTTTGGGAGACTATCATAGATCTCATGCCGGGATTCGGCAAGTAGTTGTTCACGGTTTACCACAAATAATCACCTCGTTTGATGCCAGATTATAGGCGGCCACCTATAAATAAGTTTCCCGAAAAGATGGGTCCTGTGAGGGCCGCTAAAGGAAAATGGGCAGTTTTTTATCATTTAAATCTCATAACGCCTTGGGATAAGGTCTGGATTTTAGCCCTCAGGACGCGGTTTTCCACCGGATATCGCCTTTTGGGGGCCTGTTCTCTCGCACTTGCCGGGGGGAGTCCTCCCGCTCTGCTCCTTCTGCCCCGCAAAGATAGAGGATCCGGAGCACGTGGAAACCCTCCGGTCTTCACGTAACCCCTCTGCTGCGGGGAGTCACGAGGTGAGGAGAGGCGGCACGGCACACACTTCGATCGCCGCCCCCATAGATGCGTATTTGACGGATCATGCCCCAACTAGTACGAAATGCCAGATATACGGGAGTTCAAGTGGAAGCAGTGCCTGATCGTGCGCGCCGACATCAAGATGAGCTGCGGCAAGAAGTGTGCGCAGATCGCCCATGCCGCCATAGGGGCCTACGAGAAGACTGATAAGATCGCCCGGAAGGCCTGGTTCGACGAAGGACAGAAGAAGGTGGTGCTGAAGGCGCAAAACGAACGACAGCTCTTCGAACTCAAAACGATTGCAGAGCGGGCGGGCATCCCCGCATCCATCATCCAGGATGCCGGAATGACCGAGATACCGCCGGGAACCGTGACAGCGCTCGGTCTCGGGCCCGCCCGCGCCGAAGACCTCGACCGGATCACCGGCGATCTCCCCCTGCTATGATGCCCTCACCCTATCCCCTGGAAGAGGAACTCGGGATGCGCTACTACGCGTCCGTTACCCCGGGCATCGGCGGGCGGCTCCGCTCAAGCCCTGAGGATTTTGTCGTTGAAGAACTGCCGCTCCCGATCCGCGATCCGGACGGGCCGTACCTGATCTGCCAGCTCACCAAGAAGAACTGGGAACTCCAGCGGGCGGTCAAAGAGATTGCAAAACAACTCGGCATCAGCCACCGGCGGATCGCCTGGGCGGGAACCAAAGATAAGAACGCAGTGACCACCCAGCTCATATCGATCTACGATATATCGCCCGAAGAGGCCGGACGGGTACACCTCAAGGATATATCCCTCGAGGTCGTCGGGCGGTCGCAACACCAGATCGCCCTCGGGGGTCTCGCGGGTAATCGGTTCGAGATCGTCATCCAGGACTGCATACCGGAGAACCTCTCGGAGCGGGTGCAGGCGGTCACGGAGGTCGCATCCGCCGGGATACCGAACTACTACGGGCTGCAGCGGTTCGGCGTTGTCCGGCCGGTCACCCACATCGTCGGCGAGAGCATCCTCAAGGGCGATTACGAAGGCGCCGTGGTCACGTATGTAGGCCGGGCGTACCCGCGGGAATCGGAAGAGGCGCAACGAGCCCGGACCCATTTCGCTGAAACACGGGATGCCCGGGCGGCGCTCGCCGACCTCCCCATCCAGATGACCTACGAGCGAGCGATGGCGAACCACATCGTCGCAAACCCCGGCGACTACGCCGGTGCGCTCCGGGCGCTCCCCCCAAAACTCCTCTCGCTCCTGGTGAGCGCATCTCAGTCGTACCTCTTCAACTGCGCGCTCTCTTGCCGTATCGGTGCCGGTCTGTCGCTCTCCCAGCCGGAGGTCGGCGATCGGTTACTCTTCTTGAACGGCCGCGAAGACATCGTTACAGCCCGAAATCAGAAAGCTGCCGAGTTACAGATCCGCCGCGGCCGGTGCCAGATCGCCATATTCATCCCCGGGTCCGGGCCGATAGTGTCGCACGGTCGGATGGATGAGATCATGCAGGAACTGATGCAGAAGTCGGGCGTCGATGCCGGAGACTTCGAGCGCGCCTCCCGGTTCGTGGAGACGAAGTTTGCCGGGGTTCTCCGGCCGGTCGCGCTCTCCACCGATGTCCAGGCGGACGTATCCGATGCGAGCGTCCGGCTCCGGTTTACGCTCCCCCCCGGCCACTACGCGACGACGGTTTGTCGTGAGTACATGAAGGCGGACCCCTACATGATGATCTGACGGCGACCCGCCAGGCGCAAAAAAGATCAGTCCTGAGGTTCGGGGACACAGGAGGCCCTGTCACCACATGTGTCCCCGTAGAGAACGTTCCACTCGGTGACCAGGTTGCTCCCGCACATGAACTGGCGTTTCAGGGAGAGCCGGATCATCTCCTTCTCCGTCTCGATGTGCATGCCGCCGACAAGGGAGGGCGTATCGGCACCGCCGACGATGAACGGCAGGTGGATAAGGCGTATCTCATCTACGAGACGGTGATTCAGCATGGACCAGTTCAGTGTCGGTCCGCCCTCGATCATCATCCGCGAGACACTGTAGTCGGCCTTCAGGATCCGCATCAGCTCCGGCAGGTCGATCTGGCTCGCGCCCGCCACAACGACATCGACGCCGCTCGCCCGGAGCCGGGCAACCTTCTCTGCCGGTGCCGCCTCGCTGACGGCGATGACCGTCCGGGCGTCCGGTCCAAGGACGTTTGCATCCGGCGGAATATCAGCGAGGCTGCTCGGTATGACACGGAGCGGGCTTTTACCCTCTACCAGCCGGACCGTCAGGAAGGAGTTGTCGATCCTGATGGTATTTGCTCCGACCATGATAGCGTCGCATGCCGCCCGGGTCTGATGAAGGAGAATCTCTGTCTCGGGCGCCATGTACTTCATGAGGATCTTGCTTGATGCCCCGCGTCTCAGGGTGAGCTTCCCGTCGACGGTGATCTCTGACATCATGAGCACGTCCGGCCTGTCGTGATCTGCCATTGAATTTCCTTCTCCCTGATCTATCTGCCGGGAGCGTTTATGAATCTGGTGATTCCGGGACGTATGCTGCGTTCAGGGTGAAGTGTTGCGGTCCTGCCCGGTGGAGCAAAGGTTAAACTCTTTACGGGCAGATAAATTATACGATGAATATAACCTCTTTACGGCCGAAATTCATCAAATATACGGAGCCAGTCGCGTCGTTTTTTATACGCCTGGGTGTTACGCCAAATCAGGTGTCGGTGCTCTCTGTGCTCTTCGGCTTCTCGTGCGCGTTCGCATTCACCCAGCGGTACTTTCTTGCAGGCAGCCTGCTCCTGGTCATCTCGGCGATCCTTGACCTGGTGGACGGCAACGTCGCCCGGAAGAATCATACGGAGAGCAAGTTCGGGGCTGTCTTCGACTGGGTCGCCGATAAGTACGTCGATGCGGCGGTCATCCTCGCCGTGGGGTTCTCCGGCATCCCTATCATCAGCCACCTCATAGACGTCCCGACGATCGCCGACTTCGGCATCGTGGGGCTGGCGCTCGCCGGATCGTTGATCAACACGTTCATCAAACCGGTCACGTATGCGGAGATCGGCTACACCGAGCGGATCGCCGGGAAGATCGAGGATCCACTCGAGGGGGTCGGCTTCTTCGGCAGGCCTGAGACGATCCTTGCACTGGTGCTCGGCGGCGTGACCGGATACATATGGGTTGCGGTGCTCCTCATCGCGGTCTGCACGAACCTCTCTGCGGTCCAGCGGATCTACTACCTCTACCGGCAGTACTCCTGACGGGAGACTACCCTTCCCGTCCTTTCACGCTCTTCTGTCTCCTGGGAGGGGGTAGAACATCTCGCTGTTCCACTCTCGGCCCATGCGGCAGCATAACCATTCTGTCAGGAAGAACAGCAGTTTTGGGGTGCCATGGCGGAGCCCCGGGTTTTCCGGGAGTGTGTGGGTGTCAGCCCCGGTACGAAGCGGGCGGAGCCGGTTTCTCCCTGGAGCGCTATCTGTGACGAACGTCTCGCCGGCCCGGCCTGAACGGGCAGGCGCCTCCGCGCGCTTCGGGGCACGCGATGGCGACCGGGTGGGCTGTCACGGGGAGAGCCCCGGGCCCGTCGGCGATCCCCCATATTCTTGCGCAGGGTCAGAGTTCGGATCTCCCGGCCTTTGGCCGGACGATCCGCTCCACCTCACTGCGGTAGAGCCGGTAGAGGCTGTCGGCGAGTTTGCCGAGTTCGGGGAGGACCAGGAAGAGAGCGTAGGCGAGGATCACGAGAAATATCAGCGCCCCGAGTTCGGCCATGACGTTGTGCGCCCAGAAGAAACTCTCGTATCCCATCTCGCCGTTGCCGGCGATCGTCGAGAGGTACGGAAACCACTGCTCGGAGTATGCCGTGATCACAAAGACGTTTCTTACGATGTTCAGGACGTAGATCGTCGGGAAGACCAGGAGGAAGCCGGCGATCTTCTGCCCTGCCGTCGATCGCACGCCCCAGGCAACTCCGAGCATGATCGCTATGCTCTGGATCCCGGTGCAGGCGAGGATGATCTCGGTCCGGAAACCGTTGCGCTCCATCATGTTCCAGGCGCTGAAGTTCACGGGATGTCCGGACATTGCGAGCGCGGCGGATGTCTGATCCGCGACTGCTGCGATCAGCCAGTCTCCGAGTGCTGGTATGTAGCCGAAGGGGGCATAGATCAGAAACGCCACGGCCGCTATCGTCGAGAGTTGTATTACCCGCGGATCGCCACGAAGCAGGTATTTTGTGGTGATATAGAGGAAGGGAACAGAGAGAATGGCTATTGCTGGATACATGAAGTTATTGATGGAGAAGTAGTAGGGGAGCTCGAGGAAGAGGTATCCGACGATGCATGCCCACCCGCCGATGGCGAAGTACTTCCGGAACCGTCCCGGGATAAGGAAGACGAGAAAGCAGATGCAGGAGATCAGCACCAGATAATCCTTCATCCTTTACCTTTCGGCGTATCTGGCATTAAAGCATTTGTGCGCCCGATCCGGCCGAGTCCCCGGCTGCGCAGTCCCGGCCACCCGGCTGACCAAGGGTTAATTTTGGTCGGTGCCCCATTCATTATAATGATGTTCTGTCCGCAGTGCAAAGGCTTGATGATATCCTCCGGAGGTCAGTTGAAATGCAAAAAGTGTGGTTATATCAGGGAGTTCAACGACCTCGACCGGATGAAGAAGACAGACAAACGCGTGGAGAAGGAGATCACCATCGTCGACGAAGAGGATAAGATAGCAACGCTCCCGACTGCGAGCATCAAATGCCCGGAGTGCGATTGCACAACAGCGTTCTGGTGGCTACGACAGCTGCGGGCAGCAGATGAGAGTGAAGTCAGGTTCTTCCGTTGCACCGCCTGCGGTAAGACATGGCGCGAATACGATTGAGTAGGAGCCGTGTACGCATCCTGTTGCCCCTAAGGGGCCTTTAAATCATTCTGATCAAATTTTGTAAAGTATTGATTATAGCAGACGTCCTCCCCCGCCGCACCCCCCACAATCGGGTGGTGTAAGGTCTCTCCGCCGGGCGTGCTCGACTTCGTGGTGAAGCAGATGATGCGGTGCGGGGACCTCGATCCGCCCAACTGGATAGTGCCGACCAGCAACGACCCGGGCATCCGTTGCCGCCGACGGATGGGTGAGGACAGTCCGCCGCCGTCCCGTCCTAATCCTCCGGCCCTTACGTGTTTTCCGGGTTTGCGACCCTTCCTATGAAAAGGATCGCGCCGGAGTTCTTCTCCAGGATCAGGAAGACGAACGGGTGGTCCGCCCGGAAGATGGGCACAGTAATTTCCTCCTCAAATTTTCCAGTTACCGGGTGTCTTGAACCGTGTTATAATTCAGTCATCTCCGAAGTGTACTGCATGATGCAACTCGACGGCCTCGGCAAGATCGCCGCAGGGAGGGCGGATATCCGACCGTTCAGGCATAGGTGACCTCGCTGACACTACCCGGTGCGCTTCGAAGCATCGCTCCTCGTGAGGCGGTGTACGATGCTCCGGGAAACAGCCCGACAAAAAGGGTTTGCATTTGCTCTCCACCTGGAGAAGGGCGCCCCTGATGTTTTCGCAATCTCTCAGGCCGGCAAACGGCTGCAGGTCCTATCACCCGGGTACCAGGCGTCGTAGAGGCGAGTTATGGAGAGGATGAGAGCACGGAGACGATGTGGCGCTCCTCCCCGGTGCCGCACCGGGAGACCCTCTTCTGATCGTTCCCGGGCGGGCGAAAACCTTCGCCATCGAATGATATCCCACAACCCGCTCCTTCTCACGCCGATACCGGCCGTCGGATTAAGATCTCCGGGCGTTCACCAAGAACCCCCGGACGATTCCTTCCGGCATAACCATCACCCCCGCCGGTGCATACCCCGGTATCCGCTCCCGGGAGGCGCGCTTCCCCGCCGTATCCACCCCCTCAACCAGAATGTTGATATATAATCTACATTATTAATAATGTATAATAGGGGTAATCAGATGGCTGAAAATTTCAGTGTCAAACTCGAGGAGGCAAAGTACTATACTCCCGAGGCCAGCTGCAAGGAGCACTCCTGGATCGGCGACTACAACCGCACCTACCGGGAGTTCCTCGCGGACCCCGACGCATTCTGGGACAGCGTCGCCAGGGAACTTGAGTGGTTCCAGCCCTGGGACAAGGTAAAGGAGTGGGATTACCCGCACGCCAGGTGGTTCCTGAACGGGAAACTCAACATCACCCACAACTGCCTGGACCGCCACGCCCACAGCCAGCGGCGAAACAAGGTCGCGCTCATGTGGCGGGGAGAGACCGAGGATGAGGAGCGGATCCTCACCTACCGCCAGCTCCTGCAGGAGGTCTGCCGGTTCGCGAACGGTCTCGCACGCCTCGGCGTCGGGAAGGGCGACCGGGTCTGCATCTACATGCCGGTGGTGCCCGAACAGATCATCGCGATGCTCGCCTGCGCCCGTATCGGGGCCATCCACTCGGTCGTCTTCGGCGGGTTCGGCGTCAACGCGCTCAACCAGCGGATCCGGGGCATCGACGCGAAGGTGGTCGTCACCGCCGACTTCACCTACCGGCGCGGCAGGGCAATCCCGCTCAAGAACATCGTGGAGGAGGCGGTCGTCAACGCCCCGAGCGTCGAGCGAATCGTCATCCTCCGGCGCGACGCCGACAAGCCCGTCGAACTCCACCCCGAGATGGAAGTGGACTACCACGACCTGATGGACGGTGTGGAGCGGGAATGTCCGGCTGAACCGATGGATGCCGAGGACCCTCTCTTCATCCTCTATACGAGCGGCACCACTGGAACTCCGAAGGGCATTGTGCACGCCTGCGGCGGCTATACGGTCGGGACCTACTACACGACGAAACACGTCTTCGACGTCAAGGACAGCGATATCTACTGGTGCACTGCCGACCCCGGCTGGATCACCGGCCACAGTTACGGCGTCTACGGCCCGCTCCTGAACGGCGCCACCTGCCTCATCACGGAGACAACCCCCGACTACCCAACCCCGGGCACCTACTGGGATCTCATCGAGGAGTACGGCGTCACCATCTTCTACACCGCCCCGACCGCCATACGGATGTTCATGCGGGTGGGTGAAGAGTGGCCGAACCGCCACAACCTCTCGTCGCTTCGTGTCCTCGGGTCGGTCGGTGAACCACTCAACCCGGAGGCGTTCGAGTGGTTCTACCGCACCATCGGGAAAGACAGGTGCCCGATCATGGACACCTGGTGGCAGACCGAGACCGGGATGCACATGCTGACCACGATGATCGGCGAGCCCATGCGCCCGGGATTCGTGGGAAGGCCGATACCGGGTGTCGTCGCAGACGTCGTCGATGCGGCAGGCAACCCTGTCCCCCCGGGCACGGGCGGCCTCCTGGTCATAAAGGAGCCCTGGCCGTCGATGATGCGGACGATCTGGAACGATGATGAGCGGTACTGCAAGTACTGGCACACTGTCCCGGGCTGCTACACCGCGGCTGACCTCGCGGTGAAGGACGAGGACGGCTACATCATGGTCATCGGGCGGTCCGATGACCTGATCGTCGTCGCCGGGCACAACATCGGCACCGCGGAGGTCGAGAGTGCGCTCGTCTCCCACGATGCGGTGGCGGAGGCGGCCGTCATCGGGAAACCCGATGCCCTGAAGGGGAACACCATCAAGGCCTTCGTCATCCTCAGGGACGGTCGTGAGCCCTGTGAAAAACTGAAGAACGACCTCATCTACCACGTCCGGATGACGCTCGGGCCCATCGCCATACCATCCGAGATCGATTTCGTCCAGTCGCTCCCCAAAACCCGGAGCGGCAAGATCATGAGGCGGGTCTTAAAAGCACAGGAACTGGGTATGGACCCCGGGGACGTCTCGACCCTGGAAGAATAAATACCCAACCATTTATATACTGTTTTAAGCATGATATAAATATGAATGAGCACAAACCAGAGGAGTCCCTCAAGATAGAAAATATCGTTGCTTCAGCGAAAGTGACTGATTCTCTTGATCTCCCCTCTCTTGCCTCCCAGTTGAAGGACGCGGAATACAATAAAAAGCGGTTCCCCGGCGTCGTTCTCCGTATGCAGGATCCGAAGATCGCCGCGCTCGTCTTCGGTTCCGGCAAGGTCGTCCTGACGGGTGCAAAGAGCATCGACAGCCTCTCGCGGGGACTGCAGATCCTCGCCGAGCAGCTGCGGGCGCTCAACATTGATATTCCCGAAAACCTGACCTACAAGGTCCAGAATATCGTCACGTCCGCAGACCTCGGAACGCCAATCAACTTAAACAAGATTGCTGTGGGTTTCAACCTGGACAAGATCGAGTACGAGCCCGAGCAGTTTCCTGGTCTTGTATACCGGCTCGACGACCCGAAGGTGGTCGTCCTCCTCTTCGGATCCGGCAAACTGATCATCACGGGCGGCAAGGTGCCCGAAGATGCCAGGCGAGCGGTGCAACGGATCCTCTCCGAACTCTCCAGTCTCGGGCTCATCTGAACTCTGATAAATATTCTCCTCTTTTTGGGACCTCCAGGACGCTCCGCGGGCTTCGGGTCCGGCAACCCCTCTTTCGCATAAACGCCGTGTCACTGCAAAGCCCGGCGGCTCCGCATGCTCGCTCCCGGCCTGCACACCCGTTAAGGTGCAAACGTCGCCCCGGGGGCCTGCCGCTCGACCCGAAACCGCCGGTCCCGCCGCCCTCTCCGGCGCGTGGAGGGCTCGGGCACCGTATACCGGAGCCAGGGTCGTCAGCCGGGCTTTTCCGGCTGATCCGCACCCTGCTCCTCTCCCCGGGGGGTCACCCTCACCGCCCGGGGAAGCGCGATCCGGCGAAGAAAAAAAAGATAACATCAACGCAATGCCCTATTGATTCTCTTAAAACCACCATAATCGCTAGATCTCCCATTAAAATAATAATATTTTTATAGTCAGATTTAAAACAATAGATACTACCTGATGGTGAACGGATGAGGTCAGACAAGGTACGATATTTCACGCCACGCGACGAGGAACTCGCCGAACTCCTCATAGGTATCGGCATCAAGAGAAACGTCTCTAAAGTGCTTGTATATCTGGCGAATATAGAGGAAGCGACATCCCGCGATATCGAGCGGGGCACCGATCTCCGCCAACCTGAAGTCAGCATCGCCATGCGCTACCTCAAGGAGTGCGACTGGATTGATACCCGCGAGAGCAAGTCGGAGAGCAAAGGACGACCGGTGAAGATCTATACGCTTTCCCGCCCGATAACAGAGATCATGGATACGATCGAGAAGGAAAAGAAGAAAGAAGCCCGGCACCAGTTAGACCTTATCCAGAAGATGCGGGAATGTATATCAATGCAGTGATACGACGCGGCAACCTGTTTCCTCACCAACAATAATCGTTATCTTTTCTCCATAGGCGGTAAAAAGACCGCACTCCAGTGCACCTGGAATGGTGGCTATCTCAGTTTCCAGGTCCCGAGGCTTCTCGATCGCTCCGAAGTCACAATCAAGGATGAGGTTGCCGTTGTCGGTGACGACCGGACCGTCTTTCTTCACCCCTTCCCGGAGAACCGGGCCTGCGCCGAGGAGAGCGAGGCGCCGGAAGACTCCCGCAGAGGCAAACGGGAGCACCTCGACCGGGACAGGCGCATCCAGCGTATCGACCATCTTTGTCGAGTCAACGACGATGAGCACCTTCCGGGCCGCGTCGCAGACGCACTTCTCCCGGAGATGCGCCGCTCCGCGCCCCTTAATCAGGTTCAGGGCCGGATCAACCTGATCGGCCCCGTCGATGGCGATATCGAGTTCGGGGTGCTCATCGAGGCTGGAGAGCGGGATGCCGTACTGGCGTGCCCGGATGGCCGCCTGGTAGGATGTCGGGATGCCTACAATATGGAGGCCATCTCTGACAATCCGCTCGCCCAGCCGTTCCATAGCAAAGAAGACGGTCGACCCGGTACCGAGACCGACGGCCATCCCGTCTTCGACCATCTCGGCCGCCCGGTAACCTGCGTTTCGCTTCGACTCTACCTGCTGCGCTGCATTCATAGCGTATTCTTCACCTTTCATTCAGATACCTGTGCCGTCAAAGATGCCCCTGAGGTCGTCCGTGGCCCCGAATGCCGTGCAATCGAGCGTTATGGGTGTGATGGATATGTTGCCCTTCTGCACAGCATGCACATCGGTCCCTTCTTCCGCATCCTCGTGCAGGGGTCCGTCGATCCAGTAGTAGGGGCGCCCGCGAGGGTCGAGGCGTTCCTCCACGCCGGTGTAGAAGAGTTTCTCGGCAAGGCGGGTGATCTCGTAGCCGCCGCGTACCGGTGTCGGGATATTCACGTTGATGACGTGAGCACCTCCGGGGAACCCGTTTGAGAGGATCTTCTCGCAGACCTCGCGGACCACTCGCTTCGCTTCACAGAATCGGTCCGTGACGCCTGATGGATCATCGAACTTATCGCCCTGGTCTTCCACCTGGAGCGAGAAGGCAAGGGACGGCACTCCCTGGTTCGACGCCTCAAGTGCGGCACCGACGGTCCCCGATGTCATGATGGACTCGTACGAGAGGTTTTCACCGATGTTGACGCCGCTGACCACAAGGTCCGGGTTCAGGTGCAGTGCAAACAGCCCGATGATCACGGCATCAGTCGGTTTCCCGCCGACCGAGTATGCCGGCACACCGTTCATCGTCACCCTCGTTGCCCGGATCGGCTCGAAGATGGAGATCGATCGCCCTACAGCGCTCTGCTGGGTTGCGGGCGCGACCACGGTGACGTCGGCGATTGGTGCGAGCGCGTCATATGCCGCCCAGAGTCCCGCGGACGTGATCCCATCATCGTTGGTGAGCATTATCTTCGGCTTCATCCTTGTCTATAGGGTTGTTCCCGCGCATCAAATACTTGCCCGATCGTCAGGGTCAAGTCTTCAGTAGCCAACCTGTACTGTGATGAAGGTTTTTCTCGCTGAATACTCCGTGTGCAACGACCCCGGGCTTGCGCCTGAGGGTGCCGCCATGCTTGCCGCGATAAGCGGGAGTTTCGAGAGGTGCGGCTACGATGTGGTGACGCCGGAGGGGCCCGACCTTGAAGACGGGATCCGGAGCCTCGCGCCGGGATGCGACGCAGGAATGGTCATTGCACCGGACCACCTCCTCTTCCGGTACACGCAACTTCTCGAGCAGTTCACCCACAACATCGGGTGCGGAAGCATGAATGCAGCCGTCTGCGCCAATAAACAGCGGGCGGCAGCGATCCTTGCCCGGCACGGGATAGAGGTCCCCCCCGACGCCGACGAGGGGAGACGGGTCGTCAAGCCGATTATGGGCTGCGGTTCCCAGGGTGTCAGGCTGACGGATGAGAAGCCGGGCGCCGGCGAGTTCGCCCAGGCTTACGTCGAGGGAGAGACGCTGAGCGTGAGCCTCGTAGGGAGCCGGGTGACCGGCAACGTCTGCGAGTATTACTCGGGCAACCCTCCGCTCGTGCTCGCCGTCAACCGGCAGGAGATCGACGTCGCGGAAGATGGGAGTTTCCGGTACCTCGGGGGTGAGACACCCGTTCACCCCGATCGCGAGGAGGAGATCGTCGCCACCGCCGTCCGGGCGATGAACATACTCGGATGCCAGGGGTATGCCGGGATCGACGTCATCGTGGGAGACCGCGTCTACGTTGTAGATGTCAACCCGAGACCCACGACCAGCCTGGTCGGCATCGTTGCCGTCATGGAGGAGGAGATCGCCGATATCCTCATCAAGGCGTCGCACGGCGAAGCGCCGGCAGAGGTGCACCTCTCCGGGAGGGTGCGGTTCGATACGGGCGGGAGGGTCAGCCGGCCATGATCGGCATCGATATCGGCGGTGCGAACCTCAAGGTCGTCGACGACGCCGGTGTGCATATCCATTACTGCCCGCTCTGGCAGGGTGCGCCGCTCGCCGAACTCCTTGAGCCGTATGCCGGATCCGCCGCCGTGGTGATGAGTGGAGAACTGGCGGACTGCTTTCCGAGCAAGATCGAAGGTATCCGGTGGATTGTCGGGGCCGTTCACGCGGTCATCCCCGATGCCGCCTTCTACGGCACCGACGCGGCGTTCCATACCCGGCCGGTCCTGGACCTTGCCGCCGCGAACTGGCTGGCATCGGCTGATTACCTGCGGAAAGAGTACGCCGATGCGGTGCTCCTCGATGTGGGGAGCACCACCGCCGATGTCATTCCTCTCAACCGTTTTGAGAACCTCAAAGGGCTGACCGACACCAGGCGGCTGCAGAAGCAGTACCTCGTCTACACCGGCATGCTCAGGACGAACGTCGCCACGCTCTTGTCGTCGGTCACGCTGGATGGAACAGTAACCCCGGTGAGCACCGAGTACTTCGCGACCAGCGCCGACGCGCACCTCGTGCTCGGTCACATCACTCCGGAGGACTACACCTGCCCGGCACCGGACAACGGCGAGAAGACGCCGGCGGCGGCGGCGAGGAGGCTCGCCCGGGTTGTCTGCGCCGATATCGATGAGATCGGGAACTCCGGAGCCCTCCAGGTCGCCCGCCAGTTCTGGGAGGTCCAGCGGACGCTGATCGTCCGCGCAGTGGGGCGTGCACTCTTCCAGAGCGGTGCCGGGCGTGTGATCACAGCAGGAATAGGGGCAGACCTCTTTGCCCGTGAGCTCAACGGCGTCGCGCTGGAGCAGGAACTCGGAGAGGTCTCGGACGCACTGCCTGCGTACGCGGTCAGGGAGGTGGCGCTACGAGCCGGAGGGGATTGACTCTTCTCCTGCTGGCGGTATCAGTCGCCATCACAGCGGTGTCACTGATCCTCGGCTTTCCGTTCTTCTTTCTCTTACTCTTCATACCGCTGATCCCGCTCTTCGGAAGACCTCCTGTCGTGAGGCGCTGCCCTACCTGCGGATGGGAAACTACAGGCAGCGAGCACTTCTGCCCCTACGATGGGACGGCGCTCACGCCCGAGGGTGGAGGTGGCGAGGTTCAGCAGGGAGAGCGGTAGAGGGAGGCCGAAGAGTTCGGTTGCCGGGATCGCACCGAAGTCCCGGGAGGCGTAGTTCCGGATGGTTCCCCTATCCACGATGATCCCCATCGCCCGGAGGTATTGTGCCACACGGTTGAAGGGCATCTGCTGCGACAGGAGGAGGCAGAGGTCGACGACGGGCGACGCAAGACGAGTATCGGGGTAGAACGGTGCGTCTGCGTAGCAGAGAGTTCCGCACCGCCGGCAGTAGAAACGCTTCACGGAGACCCGGATCGTGCGCTCCTTTCCGTTCTCGAGTATGACGGCAAACCGCTTTGCCCGCAGGTCGTGCCCGGTCACCGGACCGCTGCACGACGGGCAGGCATCGAGACGGGTGAATTTCACGCCGTCCATTGACGCCAGGGCGTGCCCCACCAGGTCAGTGAGCATCGGTGGAACCGGTAGTGTCTTCTTCACAATGATATTCCTCTCCCTCTGCAACTGTGTGAGAGGTATAGACTTCCACCGATAATAACATCTTCCTCAGACCGAGTGAGTGGGGGATGGGCAGCTCCGAGGTCATTTCAGCCCGCAGAATAGGTGCTCCGGAGAACGCTCGCTTTTTGCCTGCCCTGCCATCCTCACTTCAGTCCGGGGCATCACCCGGACTCTGCAAGCGACCCGAGAAGCCGCCACCTTGTGGCATTGGTTTAGCACTTATGGCTGGGCCAAATCGGTGTGGAAATCCACATTCTGCAGAGAATTATTCGCGTAAAAACTCAAAGAAACGATACCGATTGTTATTCTCCAGCCAATGCTGCTGGAGATTGGGGGGCGGATCCAGTTAACTACCATAATTTAAGTAGCTTAACATCCGATATTCGGTTCGCCTTAGAGGTGATAAGAATATGACGTTGAAGTATGTACAGACAACATGTCCCTACTGCGGAACTGGCTGTAGTTTCAACCTTGTCGTCCAGGACGGCAAAGTAGTTGGAACAGCACCGTACCGTCGTTCACCTGTCAACGAAGGGAAGGTCTGCCCGAAGGGCACCTATGCTCACGAGTTCGTGAACAGCCCGGACCGCCTGACAAAGCCGCTCATCAAGAAAGACGGCAAGTTCGTCGAGGCGACCTGGGATGAGGCTTATGACCTGATTGCGCAGAAATTCAAGTCCTACAAGCCCGACGAGTTCGCGGCGCTTGCATCGGCCCGGGTCTCCAATGAGGAGAACTACCTGCTGATGAAGTTCGCCCGCGGCGTCATGAAGTCCCGGCACATCGACCACTGCGCCCGGCTCTGCCATGCGTCCACTGTTGCGGGGCTTGCCGCATCGTTCGGCTCCGGTGCGATGACGAACTCGATTCTCGACATCGCCGAGTCGAAGTGCGTCTTCGTCATCGGGTCCAACACCTTCGAGCAGCACCCCCTCATCGGCCGCAAGATCGTCCAGGCCAAGATGAACGGCGCAAAGGTGATCGTAGCCGACCCGCGCTACACCCCAACCGCCCGGCAGGCCGACCTCTACATGCCGTTCGTCTCCGGCTCCGACGTCGCCATCCTCAACTGCATGATGCAGCAGATCATCAGGAACGGCTGGGAGGACAAGGAGTTCATCGCCAGGAGGACGAAGGACTACGAGAAACTCAAGGAAGTCGTCATGAAGGAGGCCTACAGCCTTGAGAACGTCTCGAAGATCTCCGGAATTCCGGTCGAGAGTCTCAAGACCGCAGCCGAGTGGTTCGGCACCACGAAGCCCGGTGCGATCCTCTACTCGATGGGGATCACCCAGCACACCGTCGGCGTGGACAACGTCCGATCGACCGCCAATATCCAGATGCTCACCGGTAACCTGGGCAAGCCCGGCAGCGGCGTGAACGCGCTCCGTGGCCAGAACAACGTGCAGGGTGCCTGCGACATGGGCGCGCTCCCGGTCGTCTTCACCGGCTACCAGAAGGTCACCGATGCAGCCGCCCACAAGAAGTTCGCCGACGCCTGGGGCTTCCCCGACGGCATCTGCGAGCCGAAGAACGGCTACGAGGTCACTGTCATGATGGACGTCCTGACCGACAAGCCCGGCGAACTCAAGTGCATGTACATCATGGGCGAGAACCCGATGCTCTCCGACCCGGACCTCAACCACGTCAAGCATGCCCTCGAGAGCCTGGAATTCCTGGTTGTCCAGGATATCTTCCTGACCGAGACCGCCGAACTCGCCGACGTCGTCCTCCCCGCCGCCTGCTATGCAGAGCGGGACGGCACCCAGACCAGCACCGAGCGGCGCGTCCAGATGTGGCGCAAAGCCCAGAGCCCGCCCGGCGAGGCGAAGGAAGACTGGCAGATCATCAGCGAACTTGCCGCACGGATGGGCTACGCAAAACAGTTCCCCTACCAGGATATCGAGGAGATCTTCACCGAGGTCGCCGCAGTCACCCCGTCCTACCACGGCATGAACTACGAGCGGCTCAACCGGCCTGAAGCACTCCACTGGCCCTGCCCCACCACAGAACACCCGGGAACGCCGATCCTCCACAAGGAGAAGTTCTCCCACCCCGACGGCATCGGCGTCTTTGCCCCGATCGAGTGGAAGCCGCCGGCGGAAGTCCCCGACGCGGAGTATCCGTTCGTCCTCACGACCGGCCGTGTCCTCTGGCACTGGCACACCGGGTCCATGACCCGCCGGTCCGCAACCCTCGATGCCGAGGTCCCCACTGGCTGGATCGAGATCAACCCCGAGGACGCGAAGGCACTCGGCATCAAGAACAAGGAGAAGGTCCGTGCCATCACCCGCCGTGGATCCGTCGACGTCCCCGCGAAGGTGACCCCCGACATCATGAAGGGTATCATGTTCATGCCGTTCCACTTCGCCGAATGTGCAGCGAACATACTGACGAACAACGCACTCGACCCGATAGCAAAGATCCCTGAGTTCAAGGCTTGTGCTGTCAAGGTTGAGAAGATTACGGAGGCCTGAACATGGTAGCAAAAGGAGATATGGTCTACGCATGGGCTGCAGACGCCGATGTGCTGAAGAAGGGAGAGTGCGGAGGTGCGATAACCGCCCTGCAGCAGTACGCACTCAAGTCCGGCATGGTGGACGCTGTCCTTGCCGTCAAGAAGGGACAGGACATCTACGATGCGGTCCCCACGCTCGTCACCAACCCCGCAGACCTCGCAGAGACGGCAGGCTCGCTCCACTGCGGGACGCTCCTGCTCTCGAAAGTGGTGAAGGATTACCTGGACAGCAACAAGACCGCACGCCTCGGCGTCACCGTCAAGGGCTGCGACACGATGGGTCTCATCGAACTTGCAAAGCGGAATGCGGTCGATCTGGATCGCCTCCTCCTGCTCGGCGTGAACTGCGGCGGTTCTGTGAGCCCGGTCCTGGCCCGGAAGATGATCCGCGACAAGTTCGAGGTCGACCCCGATCTGGTCCACAAAGAGGAGATCGACAAGGGCCAGTTCATCATCGAGTATGAGGGCGGTCATGCGGGGATCAAGATCGACGAACTCGAGGACGAGGGCTACGGCCGCCGGTCCAACTGCCGCCGGTGCCTCTACAAGGTCCCGCGCCAGGCCGACCTTGCCTGCGGGAACTGGGGCGTCATCGGCGAGCGCGCCGGGAAGGCCACGTTCGTCGAGGTCTGCTCCGAGAAGGGCGCAAACCTCCTCGATGCGGCTGTTGCGGCCGGCGCTGTCAAGACCGATGCCGCCAACCCGAAGGGGATCGAGATCCGCGGCAAGGTCGAGGGCGCCATGCTCAACCTCGGCAATAAGTGGCGGAAGAAGAACTTCGAAGCGCTCGCATCCGACCTCTGGGGCACCATCGGCCGCGAGACGGGCCGGTGCATCAAGTGCTACTCCTGCATCGAGAACTGCCCCGTCTGCTTCCCGGTTGCAGAGGAATTCAAAGGAAATTCCAGGATGGTCACATCAGGAGAGGTTCCGCCAAACCCCATGTTCCACCTGAGAAGGTTTGCGCACATCTCCGACTCCTGCATCAACTGCGGCCAGTGCGAGGAACTCTGCCCGATGGATATCCCGCTTGCGCTCTTCTCCCATGCCATCAGGACCGAGGGTGACAGCGCATTCGAGTCCAAACTCGGGAAGGCACCCTACGCCAACTAATTTTTTTTCAGCCTGCAACCTATCCCGCGCCGTACAGGCGGCGCATCCCCATTATGAATGACGTTACGCGCCCATACCCGGATCCGGGCGATTGTTTCCGGTATCATGGGATCTTTCCAGAAAATTCGGGCGGTGTAACCCACACTTATTCATCAAAAGTGCCGATGTTAATCACTACTATTAAATATGGCTAACCTCGAATTTTTATACATCCGAGGTTTTACCATGGAACTCAAGTATGTACAGACGACATGCCCGTACTGCGGTACGGGATGCAGCTTTAACCTCGTCGTGAAGGACGGGAAGGTTGTCGGCACACAACCATACACCCGTTCTCCCGTCAACGAGGGAAGGGTCTGCCCGAAGGGCACCTATGCTCACGAGTTCGTGAACAGCCCGGACCGTCTCACAAAGCCGCTCATCAAGAAGGACGGCAAGTTTGTCGAGGCGACCTGGGATGAGGCTTACGACCTGATTGCGCAGAAGTTCAAGTCCTACAAACCCGACGAGTTCGCGGCGCTTGCATCGGCCAGGGTCTCGAACGAAGAGAACTACCTGCTGATGAAGTTCACCCGCGGCGTCATGAAGTCCCGGCACATCGACCACTGCGCCCGGCTCTGCCATGCGTCCACTGTTGCGGGGCTTGCCGCATCGTTCGGCTCCGGTGCGATGACGAACTCGATTCTCGACATCGCCGAGTCGAAGTGCGTCTTCATCATCGGGTCCAACACCTTCGAGCAGCACCCCCTCATCGGCCGCAAGGCCATGCAGGCCAAGCTGAACGGTGGAAAACTCATCGTATTCGACCCGCGCTACACGCCGACCGCGAAGCAGGCGGATCTCTACGCATCCTTCTACTCCGGCACCGATGTGGCCATCCTCAACTGCCTGATGGGAGAGATCATCAGGAACGGATGGGAGGACAAGGAATGGGTTTCGACCCGTGCAAAGGGATACGAGGAACTCAAAGCAGTGGTGCTCAGTGATACGTATCTCCCCGAGAACGTCGAGAAGATCTCCGGAATTGCCGCTGAGGACCTCAAAACCGCAGCTGAATGGATCGGTACCGCCGAATCCTCCGCACTCCTTTACTCGATGGGAATCACCCAGCACACCGTGGGTGTCGACAACGTCAAGTCGACCGCCAACCTTCAGATGCTCACCGGAAACATCGGCAGGCGCGGTGGCGGCGTAAACGCACTCCGTGGCCAGAACAACGTGCAGGGCGCCTGCGACATGGGAGCCCTCCCGGTCGTCTTCACCGGCTACCAGAAGGTCACCGACGCGGCCGCCCACAAGAAGTTCGCCGACGCCTGGGGCTTCCCTGACGGTATCTGCGAGCCGAAGAACGGCTACGAGGTCACCGTCATGATGGACGTCCTGACCGACAAGCCCGGCGAACTCAAGTGCATGTACATCATGGGCGAGAACCCGATGCTCTCCGACCCGGACCTCAACCACGTCAAGCATGCCCTCGAGAGCCTGGAATTCCTGGTTGTCCAGGATATCTTCCTGACCGAGACCGCCGAACTCGCCGACGTCGTCCTCCCCGCCGCCTGCTATGCAGAGCGGGACGGCACCCAGACCAGCACCGAGCGGCGCGTCCAGATGTGGCGCAAAGCCCAGAGCCCGCCCGGCGAGGCGAAGGAAGACTGGCAGATCATCAGCGAACTCGCCGCAAAGATGGGCTACGCGAAGCAGTTCCCCTACCAGGATATCGAGGAGATCTTCACCGAGGTCGCCGCGGTCACGCCGTCCTACCACGGCATGACCTACGAGCGGCTCAACAAGCCTGAAGCACTCCACTGGCCCTGCCCCACAGCAGAGCACCCCGGAACGCCCATCCTGCACATCGGCAAGTGCTCGCACCCCGATGGAATGGGCGTGATGCACGCCATCGAATGGAAACCGCCGGCAGAGGTGCCCGACGAGGAGTACCCCTATATCTTCACCACCGGACGCTGCATCTGGCACTGGCACACCGGGTCCATGACCCGCCGGTCTGCAACCCTCGATGCCGAGGTCCCGACCGGCTGGATCGAGATCAACCCCGAGGATGCGAAAGCGCTCGGCATCCAGAACAAGGAGATGGTCCGTGTGACCTCCCGGCGCGGGACCATTGACGTCGCCACAAAGGTGACCTCCGACATCAAGAAGGGTGTCATGTTCATGCCGTTCCACTTCGCCGAGTGCGCGGCGAACATACTGACCCACAATGCCCTTGACCCGATAGCAAAGATCCCTGAGTTCAAGGCCTGTGCTGTGAAGATCGAGAAGATTACGGAGGCCTGAAGATGGCAGCAAAAGGCGATATGTTCTACGCATGGGCAGCCGATGCCGCCTGCCAGGAGAGGGGCGAGTGTGGTGGAGCGGTCACCGCTCTGCTGACGCACGCGCTCAAGTCCGGCATGGTGGACGCTGTCCTTGCCGTCAAGAAGGGACAGGACATCTACGATGCGGTCCCGACACTCATCACCGACCCCGCCGAGATCGCACAGACGGCAGGTTCGCTCCACTGCGGAACGCTCCTGCTCTCGAAGCTGGTCAAGCAGTATCTCGACGGAGCCGAGAATATGCGGATCGCCGTTCCGGTGAAAGGCTGCGACGCGATGGGCCTGTATGAACTCGCGAAGCGCAACCAGGTCAACCTGGACAACATCCTGATGATCGGCCTCAACTGCGGCGGCTCGGTGAGCCCCGTGTCCGCCCGGAAGATGATCCGCGAGAAGTTCGGGGTCGACCCCGACGACGTCGTCAAGGAAGAGATCGACAAGGGCCAGTTCATCATCGTGACGAAGGACGGCCAGCACAAGGGCATCTCGATGGACGAACTCGAGGAAGAAGGGTTCGGCCGCCGGTCCAACTGCCGCCGGTGCAAGATGAAGGTCCCGCGCCAGGCGGACCTCGCCTGCGGGAACTGGGGCGTCATCGGCGATAAGGCCGGGAAGGCCACGTTCGTTGAGGTCTGCTCCGAGAAGGGCGCAAACCTCCTCGACGCGGCGGTGAAAGCTGGGAGCCTCAAGACCGATGCCGCGAACCCGAAGGGGATCGAGATCCGCGGCAAGGTCGAGGGTGCCATGCTGAAACTCGGCGACAAGTGGCGGAAGAGATACTTCGAGAGCCTCGGCGAAGGGAAGGACCGCTTAAAGAAGATCATGAACGACACGTCCCGGTGCATCAAGTGCTACGCCTGCATCGAGAACTGCCCGATCTGCTACTGCGTCGAGTGCAGCACGAAGAAGTCGTACCTGGTCGAGCCCGGTCAGGTTCCGCCGCCGTTCATGTTCCACCTGATCCGCTACGCCCACATCTCCGACTCCTGCATCAACTGCGGTCAGTGTGAAGAGCACTGTGCTATGGATATCCCGAACTCGCTCTTCATGCACGCCCTGCAGGTCGACCTTCAGGATATGTTCGGCCACACCCCGGGTGTGGACATGGAGCTCCCGGTCCTCGCGCTCGTCGAGGAGAGGACGGAGAGGAAGCGCCTCGCCGACACCGGCAGCGACCAGATCTTCAACATCTTCCAGTAAAGGAAGACATCTCTTTTTTTTGGGCAGGCTGCAGCCGCGGATCCGGCCCTATGGTATCAGCACGGAGGGCGCTCTCCCGGCGGCGCTCGTCGTACCTCCGCGCAGGGAGCACTACTGGAACGACTCCGAATTATCGGACTCTGTCTGGGTGCTTGCCCCACCCCCAATGGGGGTGTCGGACCCGGGTTTTTCCCGGGCGAGCCCGGAGACTGGACCGTGGTGGCTATCGCCATTGGGGGTGGGGGCAGTGCCGGCGATATGCGATGTTCCGACAGGAATGGAGCACGAGCACTGTTAGGTGTGCAACCCGGGAGAAAGCCGTGCCCAGGAGTGCCTCTTGCTCCGTTTCATCTAACATTTCACAAATCCCGTAGCGCTCCTTCGCGAACTTCCGCGGCAACGCGAACGTCAACCCGGGGTGGAGACCGGGATCAGGTCTCACGCGAAGTCGGTGTGGATATCCGATGTAATGGGTCCAATAGTACGGTGTTAGACGAAAAAGAAGAGAGGGGGAGGGCCGGTTCACAGAGTTGCGTGAGAGAGAGCCGGGATTGTGCTCTGGTTTGCGAAGGTCTCCTCATGACCGTCAGGGAATCGGACCACTGTCTGGTCGGGGGAGAAGTCGGCCTGGACCAGAGGAGCAAACCAGTAGCGGTCGAGCATCTCCTGCGCCCCGGTGAAGTCAAGTCCCGGTGTGGAGTAGATGGTGCCATCTTCGGTGCTCTTGTTCTTCGCAAAACCCAGGACTGAGAATGTAGCGGCGTCGCTCTCGGCCGAAGCCACTGTTACGGGAGCCCCGGTTGCCTCCTCGAGCGCGGACTTCAGTTCCTGCTCCGGCTCGGCGATCTTGAAGAAGACGGCGATCCTCTCGATCCACGAGAGGGTGTAGTTGAAAGTGATATTGGCGCTCCCATCCTCGTCCACGGTTATCAGAAGTTTATCTGCGCTGAAAGCCCCGGCCGGGGCTATCATAAACGTCAGGATCAGAAGGGAGGCCACCAGAATTCCGCGTTTCATCCTTGTACCTCGAACAACCATGTGCTGCTTGAGAGTATAAACATTTTGAAGAATTGCCTATGCTTACAATAGCCTGGTTTAGAGGTTTTATAGGCGCCCCGGGTCGCCATGGAGCGCCGGAGAGCCCGCAAGTTGCGCTCCATGCCATGGAATCGACGAAGAACCGTGCGGGCGACACCTTACCCTGAGGCAGCACACCCCTGCTCTCAGTGCACCCTCAGCCAGAGGTGCAGGTCGCGGTAGCCGGCCCTGGTAAGTTCTCCAGCCGAGAGGTCCACCGGGGGTGTCTCCTTAAAGAGAAGAAACTCGAGCCTATTTGTGTCCGGATCCATTATCCGGAAGGAGTATGGCTGCTCTACGGTCTGGTTATTTGGTACCGTGACGGAGAACCGGTCGAGGAGCATCGCCGAGACGACCGTCGACTGGTTTGTCGCATCATCGAACCTGCTCTCTACGGCAAAGGTCTCTACCGTGTAGGTAACTTCCCGGTACTCGTGGTTCCCGATCCCGATGATGACCGTCTGCGGCGTTCCGGCCATGAACTCGGTCGGGTAATCGGCTGCCTTCCCCTTCGGCCCGAGAATGTAGAACTCGGTGAACTTCTCTCCCTCTTTCGGTGTCACGACGATGAAGACCGTCGTCCCGATGGCCACGAGGAGGGCAGCAACGAGGACGATACTTAAGACCCGGTTGACCCGGGACGCGGAACTGCCAAAGAGTCCTTCCGGGGCCGCTGCCGTGCGGTGGCTCCCGGTCCCACCCGGGTCGCTCCGTGCCGGAGAGAGGGTCGCGATCAGCAGGCAGCTGGTGGTGAAGAGGATAGACGGCAGTGCGGCGGTCACGCGAGAGAGGGCCGCACCGGCGGCCGAAACATAGATGACGGGGAGGGCGAGGGCGATCCGGGGGCAGATGCCTGTTACGCCCGGCGAGACGGTGCGGGAGCGCAGGGGACCGGAGAGAGGACCCGTGGAGGCTTCAGGCGGCATTCTGTTACCCCATGAAAAACAAACTATAAATAGGTTCCCGGCGCAGGGCCCCTGCCTCGTTCCCGCCGCGGCGCCGCAAGGGCCCCACGAGAGGGATCCCGTCCCCGCTGGCTCCATCCGCAATACGGCCGGCCCGCGTGCACCGGGAGCGGAACCTGCGGTCCTGCCGGTGCAGGAGAGATCAGCAACTTTTAATCAGAGTGCGACCAACCGCCAATCAGTATGCTTCGGGATGATAGGGACGATCGAGCTTTCACGGGTCTCGAGGCGGCCATCATTTTCATCGCCTTCGTTGTCGTTGCATCCGTCTTCGCCTACGTCGTTCTCGGGGTGGGCATGGCGACGTCGCAGAAGAACCAGGAGGTGCTGCACGCCGCCCTCGACGAGGCCGGGTCCGCCCTCCGCCCGGGGTATACAGTCATTGCCAAACTGGATAACGATAAGGGTTTCCTCAAATCTATAGCGTTTGACCTTGAGACCGCGACTGATCTCGCCGCAATTGACATGCGGAGCATGACGTATACCGCCGCTACGGGGGATACACTCATCACGTTTCCTCCCGGAGACCCCGCCGTAACGCTCTCCTGGCGGTACCGGAGAGATACCGACGCTCTCCTGGAAGCTGGAGAAGTCGTCACGGTGCACCTGGATGTAAGAAGCGTGGGTATCCAGCGGGGGGATACGTTCACCCTCGATATGACCGCCTCGGGAGGGGCGACCGCTTCGCTGACCAGAATGATTCCCACTGGCATCGATAAGAATGTGTACGTCGAACTCTTCTGACGGGACAGGCTTTCGGAGCCGGGGCCTGTCGGAGGCCGGGTTCACCGGCCTGGAAGCGGCGATTGTGCTTATTGCATTCATCGTCGTAGCATCCGTCTTTGCCTATGTCGCTCTCCAGGCAGGTTTCTCTTCTGCTCAACGGAGCCAGTCGGTTATCCACCAGGGTATCCAGGAGGCAGGGTCAAGCTGCACCGTGACTGGAACCATCTATGGTATCAGCAGCGCCCCGGGATTCATAGAATCTGTTATCATCCCCGTTGGCCTCACTGCAGGTAACGAACCGATCGATATGACCACGGTGTCTATCCGTTTTATCGGTCCTCGGCATAGCGAGATAGTTGAGCAGGCAAACCCTCTGGTTGACGTATTCCCGGGGTATGGGTTCTGGAGCGTCCAGGAATGGTTTAATAGTGACACCGATATGCTTCTCGAGGTCGGGGAGCAGTGTGTGTTGAATATTTCGCCGGGAAACCAGAATGACTGCAGGCCATACGGGTCGTTTGCCGTCGAGATCAAACCGGTGGGAAGAGCAGCGCTCCGGGTGGAGAGGACGGTCCCGGGGAGTATCGAGCGGGTGAACCGCCTCGGCTGACGGGTCTATCCTGAATCCAGGAAATTCCGGCACCTGATCACCCCGATGATCCCGACGACACCCACAACGGCAAGCAGCAGGTAATCCTCCGGCCCGGCCCCGGCCATCAGGATGCTCTCCGGTATGCCGGCCGCCCAGGCATAGAGGGAGGCGACGGCGAGGACTCCCAGGAGCGGGATGGCCATGCGGGTGAGTATGTGGCCGACTCCGGTGAAGTCGGAGCAGAAGCCGCGGCAGGCGGCGAGGGCAATTCCGGCTGATGCAGCGAGGAATATCCACTCTGAGAGCGAAGACACCTCAGCCAGGATGGCGTTGCCAAAGTAGTCGGTGAACTCATACGGCTTGTACGGGCCGAGGAGCGGGAAGTACCAGGTGACAGGCATCGCCCACATCGCATCGAGGACCTGGTGAGAGAGTGCGCCGGCTGCGACGGCGAGGAGCGCGAACGACCCCCGCCGCCTTTCAAGAACGATGCCAGCGAGGAGGAGGAGCCCGAGGAAGAGCAGCCCGTGCCCGACTATCCGCCCGGAGTTGAGCGATCCCGCGAGCAGGAGGTGGCCCAATGGTTTATCGAGCAGGTCGGGGAGGACGGCCCCGAGAGCGGCGAAGCCGATGAATCGCCGGTCGCCCAGGCGCTCGGCGATCACGAGGCCCAGGATGAGGCCGAGAAAGAGGTGACAGGCGATGAACATCCATCATGAAATCGATGCCGGCTGGTTTATACCCCTGTGGTTCAGGGGTACGCAAACGATATGGCTGGTGAAAACCGATATTTCACTACCTAACAGGCAGGAAAACAATCATGGCTTCATTTGACAGACGGGAGATCCTCATCATCTTCGCATCCTTCCTCATCGGCAGTGCGGCGGGCTGGTGGAGCCGCATGCACTGGGGGAACGACCTCGTTACCGTCGCATCGATGCTCATCGGGACCGTCGCCGGCTACTATATCATCGTCGCCGCCCTCCGGGCCGCGGATCACCCGGTCGGGTAGCCGGCGTAGAAGGGGCACGCCTCCAGCAGGCATTCGCGATTGATGTCGCTAAATTCACAGCGCGCCGCTTCTTCCACAGGGAGAGTTACCCCGAACCGCTCCGAAAGGAACGTGACCGCCGCACTGATCGCAAGCCACGAGTCGCGTTTACAGCATCGGGGGCCACCGTGCCGGGCGATCGCCATCAGGCTGCGTGCGGTCATCTGGTTTGCGAGCGACCACTCCTGCTTCTTTAAGGGCGTAGACCCGGTGATCAGGCTCACGAATATGCCCGTCCCAACCGCCGCGCCGCAGGTGCCGTGGGTCCCGCAGGACCCTCCCCTGACCATGCCGGCCCTCGCACGCGCCTGCTTGAGCAGCGCCCCTTTTCTCCCGGGCTCCCCCTGGTGGTTGCAGTACGCGGCTATGAGGCTTGCTGGCACAAGGAAGTGGTGTTCCGGCCCGTGCATCCTGACCGCCGGGTATCGCATCAGGATACACGCTATGGCATGCGGGTCTTCGAGCGCCGTCGTGATGCAAAACTGTTCGATGAGGTTGAGCGCCTCCAGGCTGTGGCACCGGTCGCAGACAAAGTGCCCGGCTTCGCAGGCCGCCATGGTGCTCTGGACCTCTCCACAGACAGCGCACGCAAGGTCGCGGGGCTTCTCCGTATACAGAAGATCCCTGCCGCAGATGAGGCATCCCACCGTATGCTCCATGCCATAGGGATGCGTCGCCAAATCCTATAAGCCTGCGGCCGTGGAATCAGGGGGCGGCGGGCTGGCCGGAAACGTGGTATCTGGAATCAACATCGGATTTTACGGGGGAACGCGCTCCCCGGCACTCCCGCACCCGGCCGTCTTCGATCGCGAGGACACGGTCGGCGAGTCCCAGGAGCGACGGGCGATGGGAGACGAGGATGGTTGTCCTGTTACGGATCAACACCCGGAGCGTCTCGCGGATCCGGTCCTCGGTCTGCATATCCAGCGCCGATGTGGGTTCATCGAGGATGAGGATGGGAGCGTCCTTCAGGAACGCCCGGGCGATGGCGACACGCTGCCTCTGGCCGACGGAGAGCTGGGCCCCGCGCTCGCCGACGATTGTCTGGTACCCTTTCGGGAATCGCACGATGTCGTCGTGGATCTGCGCCTTCTGCGCGGCTCCGGCAACGTCCTCGAACGTAGCATCAGGCCTGCTATAGCGGATGTTATCCTCGATGGTGGTGTGGAAGAGGAAGAGATCCTGCGAGACAAGCGAGACCTGCCGTCGCAGCCACCGGGGGTCGAGCGACGCGAGGTCGCGCCCGTCGAGGGTGATCGTGCCTTCCTGCGGTGCGAACGCCCGGAGGAACAGGTTGATCAGCGTCGTCTTCCCGGCGCCGGTTCGCCCGACGACGGCGACCACCTCGCCGGAACGGGCGACGAAGCTCACGTCCCGGAGAACCTCTTCCTCCCCCGAGTAACCGAACCAGACGCCGGAGAACTCGATTCGGCCCTGCACGGCGGCGGGCACGATCCCGCCGGCGCCCGGCTCGCTGTCCATCCGGAAGAGCTCTCGGAGGCGGGCGGCAGACGTGAGCGCAGGCTGCATGACGACAGGAAAGGCAAAAAAGGTGTTGACGGTGGGAGCAAACGTCAGGATGTAGACCGCGAATGCGACGAAGTCCCCCACGGTCATGATGCCGGCGAGCACCTCGTTGCCGCCGAACCAGAAGACGGCGATCAGCATGAGCGACATCGTGCCGATCCTGAAATACTCCGAGAATGCCGAAAGCATCGTGTTCCGGATCCGGGCATCGACCATATTCCGGAGCGTCCCGGAGACCTTACGTACCTCCCGGTCCTCCGCGGCATGCGATTTCACGGTATCGATCCCGGATATCACCTCCTGGAGGTCCCGCGAGACGTAGGCTTGCCGCTCGCGCTCCCGGTGAGTAGCGGCACGGATCCTCCGAATAAAGACTGCGTTGACCAGCAGGTAGAGGGGGATGAAGGCGAGGACGACGAGGGTCAGCCTGAGATTTAAGGTGCAGAGGATGGCGAAGGTGAAGATGGCGTAAAGGGCGTTTGCAACGATCTGGGGAAGATACTGGGAGATGGTGTACTGCAGGATCTGGACGTCGTCGGAGAGCCGGGACATGATGTAGCCGGTCTGTTGCGCCTTGAAGTACGAAAGCGGGAAGCTCAAGACATGCTCTACGAGCGTGGTCTGGAGGTTGAAGGCATAATTCTCCCGGAACCGGGCCGTGTAGTAGTTCCGGACCAGGTCTGTAGCGCCGGTGAGGAACCCGAGCACCAGGAGGGCGATGATGAGGGCGTTGAGCGACGAGAGGACCTCGGTGGCACCTGCGACGAGGGCGTCGGGGGCCTGGGCATCGCCGAGCAGGATGTTGTCGATGAAGAACTTGATGCTGAGCGGGAGGACGGTTTTCTCAGCGGAGACAAGAGCGGTCGCTACAAGAGCAAGCGCGCCCACTCTCCAGATCGGCCGGGCGAACCGGAGGAAGAAGGCAAGGTCGGAGAAGTTCAGGTCCCTGCCGGCCTTCACCGGCTGCCGCATGATATCCCGGGTGAAGGCGACGGTGCGCCGGCAGTAGTCTGTGACGCTCATGGTAGATAGGTCCAGTTGAGGAGTAGCGAGTGCGAGGCCGGACCCTGGGGGTCGCTCTCCGGTTTTCCGCCACGCCTCTGTTGCAGTTCCATACAGTCCGGCCGATATAATACCTGCGCTCCGGCGGCCAGGCATCCCCGGGCAAACCGGAAGAGATAAACCGCGGCAGGGCGACATCCCCGCATGGAGTTGCGTGCCGTCGGCGAACGCTTTTTCGGGGCGATAGTGGGAGCGCTGGCGATCGGTGCGATCTTGCTCCTCGGTCGGCTGGAGTTTCTCCCGGATCCGGTCATGATGGTAGCGGCCCTCTTCGGCGGGGGGCTCGTCGCCGGACTGCTCACCCCGGGAACGGTCAGGGACGGCGCCGTCGCCGGGGCCGTCTGCGGGGTGCTCGTGGCCCTGCTGGCGGCTTCCTTGATAACCCTCATGAGCCTGGTAGAGAGCAGGCCGCAATATCCCCCGTTCTGGATGACCTTTGGCTTCTACGCTCTGATCCTCACGGCACTCCTCCTCCCCTACAACGCCGTCGGCGGGGCGGCGGGGATGGCGGTGCGAAACAGCATCCGGAGACGCGGCACCGCCGGGGTGGGCGAGCGGGAGAGGTGGCTCGGGATTGGCATCGGCACGGCCGTCATCGCCGGCTCTGCTCTCATTATCGCCTTTCTCGGTCCGTTGATCATGGCCCCTCCGCTCATCGGCGGGTTCATAGCAGGGTTCGCCTCCGGAAAAGACCCGGGGAACGGCCTTGAGGCCGGGCTTGTCGCGGCTCTCTTCGGGACCAGTCTCTTCCTGCTCCCATTCTTCTGGACCACGTCGCACGCTACGGGGTTCGTCGCCGGGCTTGCCGGGATGGCCGCAGTCGCGCTGGGATTGCTCTTCCCTCTCCTCGGGACCGCCGGCGGGGTTGCCGGCGCGGTTGTGCGGGCGAGTTTTGGGAAAGAGCAGCGCAGGAACTTGAGAGGGCCTGAGGATTAAGGGGAGGCTCCTTTCACCCCCGTAGAAGATGCTCGCGATTTTATAGAGGTCCATATCCACCGTCTTGAGGTTTGCCACTGCACCACCCCATAAAAGCCTACGGTCGGCCGGGGACAAATCGGAAAGGCTATCGTGCGGCGCGGTGAGAGCCTCCCATGGTCTCATTCGCCGCTGGCCGCTTTTCCGGGGTGATTCAGGGAGCGCTGGCAGGCGGTGGTGTCTTTCTTCTCGGCCGGTCGGGTCTCCTCCCGGACCCGGTGATGACGGTGGCGTTCCTCTTTGGCGGGGGATTCATCGCCGGTCTCTTCACCCGGGGAAGGGTCAGGGACGGCGCGGTTGCCGGTGCCGTCTGCGGGGTGCTCGTGGCGCTGATCGCGGCGACTTTCACGAGCCTGGCGGCGAGAGACCCTTCATTCTTGTCAACCTTTGCGTTCTACGCCCTGATCTTCACGGGGCTCCTCCTCCCCTACAACGCCATCGGCGGGGCAGCGGGAAGAGCGGTGCGTAGCGCTCTCCGGAGAGACGGTGCCGCCGGGGCGGGCGAGCGGGGCGGGTGGCACGGGATCGCCGTCGGCACGGTCGTCATCGTCGGTTTGGCCCTCGTACCCGGTCTGCTGGTCGTCATCACCGGCTTGGCCCCCGTATCCGGTCTCCTCGGTCTGCTGGTCGTGGCCGCTCCGCTTGCCGGCGGATTCATCGCGGGGTATGCCTCCGGGGGCAGGCCAAAAGATGGTCTAAAAGCCGGTTTTGTCGCGGCACTCTTCGGGGCCGGCCTCCTCTTCTTCATCCCGTTGCTCTGGACCGCGTTGCACGATTTCGGGTTCGTCGACATGTTCGAGGGGATGGTCGCGATCGCCCTGGTATACTTCTTCACCCTCTTCGGGGCCGCCGCCGGGGTTGCCGGCGCGGTTGTGCGGCAGAGTTTTGGGGTGGAGGAGGCTGATGGTGAAGAGGATTGAAGGGCTACTGGAGAGGTCTTTCCTGAGCGACCATGGTGACCCTGCCGCTCGCTTCGCTTGCACCTATTGTTTTCGAAGTATTGTAACCGGCATTTTCAGTGCTTAAGCGCCAGAAGTTCTGCTCATTGCAATTCGCATTCACGGATTCCTGGTGGCTATCGCAATTAGGGGGGAGGGGACAGGGGAGTGCGAGTGTAGCGAGCATGAGAAGAACGAAGTTCTTTGAGGGGGGGATGCTCCCCCCTCGCACCTAACGGTGCTCAAGTTCCTTCCCTTCGGGAAGCCGCACTCCCCGTCAGCCCCACTTCGCACCTTCGGTGCTCGAACTCCGCTCCGCAGGAGCGTCGCTCCCTCTATGGCGATACTCCTACAGTCCACTGTATCGGGATTTATTATCGCCTCGGATGTCGTGTCAACCGCAACGAATCCTCCCGCTCGCTACGCTGCGCTTCTCCCGATAGCAGACCCCGGCCCCGCCTTGCAACACCGGGTGCAGAGTTATCCCCACGCCACAAACCGTATTCCCGGGACTAAAAGTGATTGGGGAGGGCCCCCCATCACCCCCCATAGAAGATGCTTGCGATATTGTAGAGGTCCATATCCACAGTCTTGAGGTTTGCCACCGCCTCCTCGAGCGGGACCGCAACGATATCAGTCCCCTGGAGCGCGACCATCTTCCCGAAGTCCCTCTCCTTGATGAGATCCGCCGCCGCCACACCGAACCGGGTCGCAAGTATCCGGTCGTGCGCCGTTGGAGAGCCTCCCCGCTGGACGTGCCCGAGCACCGTCACCCGCGTCTCCATCCCGAACCGGTTCTCGAGTTCGTCACGCAGGAACGTCCCGATGCCGCCGAGCGTTACGTGCCCGAACTCGTCAGTCCGGGCTGACTGTGTTATCGCTCCCTCCGCCCCCTTCGGCTGGGCACCCTCGGCGACCACGACGATGCTGAACTTCTTCCCTTTTGCGTAGCGCGCCTGGAGATGCTGGGCAACCTCATCGAGGTCGAACGGGACCTCCGGGATGAGGATCTGGTCGGCACCGCCCGCGATCCCGGCCACTGTCGCGATCCACCCGGCATGCCGGCCCATCACCTCCACCACCATGATCCGGTGGTGCGACTCCGCCGTCGTGTGGAGGCGGTCGATCGCCTCGGTGACGATGGAGACGGCGGTGTCGAACCCGAAGGTGTAGTCAGTCGCGGCGACGTCATTGTCGATGGTCTTAGGGACCCCCACAATCGGGACGCCCATCTTCGAGAGCCTGTTTGCGACACCGAGAGTATCCTCGCCGCCGATAGCAACGATCGCATCGATCCCGAACTTCCTGATGTTGTCGCAGACCCGCTGGACGTCAGCCTCGCTCTTGAAGGGGTTCGTCCGCGACGTCCCGAGGATCGTCCCGCCTCTCGGGAGGATCCCGGTCACCGAGTAATCGGTGAGCGGCTCGACGTCTCCGGCGATCAGCCCATGCCATCCGTCCCGGATCCCGATCGTGTCGAACCCGTGCTTTGCCCCCGTCCGCACAACCGCACGGATCACCGCGTTCAGACCCGGGCAGTCCCCTCCTCCCGTCAGTACGCCGACCGTCGTCATCCTATCACGCTCCTCCCTCGTAGATCTTCTTCGCCTCATCCACACTCACGTCGTCGAGAGTGATCGCCGATATAGCGTTGCAGAACCGGACGGCCTCATCAAGCGACCGCTGGTGAATGTTCCTCCCGGTCGCATTCCCGACCGTGCCGCCGATATGGATCTGGTCGTGCAGCTGTTGCAGGAACTCCGGCACGCTGGCCTGTGACCCGCCCGCACAGACCACGGCCGTCCTGCCGGCTGCCGCTACCGCCTCGCGGAGGAGCGTAGCGTCGAGCGACCCGCTAACTTTCGGTGGGTTCACCTTCGCAAAGTCACTCCCGAGGGCCGCTGCGACACCCGCCGCGCCTGCAACCATGTGCGGGTCCCGTTCATCCTTGACCGCTTTGCCGCGGGGGTACATCCAGAGCACGGTGACGAGACCGTTCTGGTGCGCATGGTTGACGATCTGGGCCGCCTGGTAGAGCATCATAGGCTCGTACTCGCTCCCGAGGTAGACCGTGTAGCCGACGCCGAGGATCGAAAGCCCCGTCCGGTCCCGGAGGTCGACGGCCTGCCGGACGTGGTGGAGTTCCGAACTGAGCGGGTCGCGCTGCGAGGTCCCGACCAGGTTGGTCTTGGAGTTGAGTTTGACCAGGTAGGGCACGTCCCGGTAATCCCCGCCATACCGGGCGATCATCCCGAGTTGCGTTGCAAAGACCCCGATCCGCCCTCTGTTCGCAATCCGGAAGAGATGTTCGGGATCAGCGTCTTCGGGATGGATACCTTCTCCGGCGAAGTCATCGTTGAGGTGCTCGATCTTCTGGTCCCCGGCAAAGAGCATCAGCCTCCCGGTGCCGTGCGTGATCGTCTGGTAGTTCTCCCGGTACCTCTCCTGCTCCTCCGGGGGCACATCGAGAGGGATCCTGATATCGGGTGCAGGTGGCATACCCCTTCCTCCCAATCCCCACCTACTTAAGTTTTGCTGGGTCCCCGGGAGAAGGAGATGGACCGCCCCGTGCCACCACCCGGCGGGAAGGAATGAGCCGGGAGCTGGTGCCGTGGATCATCCGGACCGGGGTCTACCTCCTCTCTGGTGCAGGTGAGTCCTCCCCGGCAGAGAGGCCCGGGAGTAGCCCTGCCATTCCTGCCGGGAGGACCTCCAGCCCTTCCCTGATGAGATCTCTCCGAAGCGATGCAGTGTAACACCCTCCGCCGCCTACGGGCGATAAGTATTTATCACATATCATCTCCCCGGGGGGCACCTCCCGGAAGGGAGCGCGTATATGGTGGTGAGAGATATGAAAGGCATGAAGGAATCCGCCATGAGCGGGATGTCAAAAGTCGCCGGGACCATACAGGAACTCGACCCGCAGATCATCGAGGCGAGCACCTCCGGAATGAACTACCCTGCATCGAAGAGTGATCTTATCACCCGGGCAAAGGAGAGCGAGGCGCCCCAGATCGTCCTTGATGCGATAAATCAGTTCGAAGACAGGCAGTATAAAGACCCGGAAGATGTGAAATCCGAATTTCAGAAGATCGTGCAGAAGTGATCTCTTCTGGCCGGCGGATGCCGAAGGCGGCCCCAGCCGCCCCCTGCTCTCGGCGACTGGAACCGTCAGGTCGGCGGCGCTCCGTGCTCAGAAGTATTTGAGGAACGGAACCGCATACGCACTCCGGGAGCGCCTCAAGGGCACGGATTACCTTACCTTTTCCGGCAGGGCGCCAGATAGGTTCTGGGTCGTGCCGACCTGTAGTAGACACAAAGCCTGGGCTCCCTCTTTCGGATCGGAGAATGGTCCGGGTTCTGTCGTGGGGCACTCCGATCCCGGGGCCCGCCACCTATATCAGATCCACGGGCGCATGGCGTGGCATGCTCATCGTCGGACACCGCGGTGCCAGGGCTCTCGAGCCGGAGAACACCCTGCGAGCCCTGCGGAGATGTATGGCGTGTGCCGATCTCGTCGAGGTCGACCTGCGCCTCACAAGAGACGGCATTCCGGTAGCGATCCACGACGCAACCGTAGACCGGACGACGGACGGGACAGGGCCGGTCAAAGGCTATACCATCGAGGACTTAACGAGGCTGGACGCGGGTGAGGGCGAGACTATCCCAACGCTCCGGGAGGTTCTGGCCCTCATTCAGGGGCAAACCGGGCTCATAGTGGAGATCAAGGAGCCCGGGACCGAAGCGATCATAGTTTCGGTGATCATTGACCGGCTGCCGGAGCGGCTCTTCCTGGTCTCTTCCAACCCGGAGAGCGTCACGATGGCGAAGAGGCTCCTCCCGGGGGTACAGGCGGGCCTCATCTACTCCGGGGCGACAGATGATCCCATCGGGCTCGCCCGGTCGGTGCAGGCGGACGTCATCCTCCCGCGGTGGGACCGGGTCTCGCGCGAGGTGGTGGAACAGGCGCACGGGGCAGGGCTGCTCGTCATTCCCTGGACACTGAACAGAGAAGAGGATATCAAGGAGGCGGCGCGGCTCGGCGTCGACGGCTTCGCGAGCGACGACCCCTGCGCCGCACGGCAATACCTGCAGGGTGGAACCCAAAAAAGCGCAACTCCAGCGAGGTGATGGGCCGGGCGGGGCCTGGAATCCGGCCCACAGGTTCAGATGAGCGTCCCCGGCAGGTGCTTGAGGAGCCAGGCCTTCACCTCAACGTAGAGGCTCTCCGCCACCTCATCGAGGGTGTGGCCCGTCCCTTCGTAGATGATCAGCCGTTTAGGCTCATGAGCACGCCGGTAGACCTCCTCTGAAGAATGATAAGAGACAACCGTGTCGAAGTCCCCGTGGACCAGGAGTATCGCCGCACGTCCTGCCAGCCCTGCGACGGGTTCGGTCCCGGCGGCCTGGGTCGAGAGCGCGACGACGACCCTGACTGCAGGGTCGCTCGCTGCCGCCTGGATCACCACCGCCCCCCCGAGCGAGTGCCCGACGAGCCCGACGGCTGAGACGCCCTGGCTCTCAAGGTAGCGCATACCGAGGACCGTGTCAACGGTCGACTCCACAAGGTCGGCCGGGTGCCGGTACCGTACCCGGAGCGCGCTGATCCTGTCGTTCCGGAGGCCCTGCGCCAGCTGCGAGTAGAGTTCCCGTGCGGGGGTGTCAAACCCGCCGCCGGTCCCGCCGACCATAACGACGCCGTTTCTGGCCCCCTCCGCCTCGTAGTAGCGGCAGGTGGTCGTTCCCCGGTCGGTCTCGATCTCCACGGTGTCGTAGGCCTCGCCAGCCTGCGGCACCTTCCTAGCGTTCATGGAGCGTATCTCAACCCTCGTAGTATCCACTTCAATCGCAGCCGTCCCGAGCATGCGGGAGAGTAGATATTGTGCTATTTGTCCTTTGCGGCTACATCATGATCGGCAGGGGTCCGGTGCCGCCCATGAGGACAGGCGTTCTCGCGCGCTAGAGATTGGAGCGATCCCGGGAGCCGCTCGTGATGTTGTCTCACAAGCCTGTACAGAAAGTACATTACTATTGGTTACAAAATTATAAACTGCAATGGATAAAATCAGGCACAATCTCTTCCAGCAGGTCGGCGACTTCCCTTCGGCATCTGTTACAAACGGGTCCGCTGCGCACCCTGATGCCGGGGAGTCCGATGCTGACCTCCTTGACGCCTACTCCCGGGCTGTCGTCCGGGTTGTTCGCTCCGTGGGACCCGCGGTCGTGAGCGTGGTCGTGGGGAAGAACCTCCAGGGCCGGAGGGGCGAGCAGATGGGGGCAGGATCAGGCGTGATCGTGGCACCAGAAGGCTACATCATGACTAATAATCATGTTGTACAGGGAGCGGAGAGGATCGAGGTCCGTGCAGCAGATGGGACCGCCTTTCCTGCACGCCTGGCGGGGGCCGACCCGGCGACCGACCTCGCCGTTCTCCGTGCCGATACGGGGGGTCTCTCTTACGTGTCGTTCGGTGACTCGAGAGCGCTCTCAGTTGGTCAGCTCGCTATAGCCATCGGCAACCCGCTCGGCTTTGACTCGACCGTCTCGACGGGAGTCCTGAGCGCTCTCGGGCGGGCGCTCCGGAGCCGGGACGGTCGCCTGATCGAGAACGTCATCCAGCACACCGCCCCTCTGAACCCCGGCAACTCCGGCGGTCCGCTGGTAGACTCGCGCGGCCGGGTCATCGGTATCAACACGGCAATCATCCCCATGGCCCAGAGCATCTGCTTCTCGATCCCCTCAAACACCGCTGCCTGGGTTCTCCCGCAGCTCGTCGCCGATGGCAGGGTGCGGCGCGGATACCTCGGCATCGCCGGTCAGTCACAGCCGTTAGAGCGATCGCTCATCCAGATGCTCGGGCTTACCGGGAGCCAGGCAGTCGAGGTCGTCTCGGTGAACAGGACAAGCCCCGCCGGCCGGGCCGGGCTCCGGCCAGGTGACCTGATCGTAGCAATCAACGAGACCTGCGTGGGGTGTGTGGACGACCTGCACCGGTTCCTTGCCACCTGGCCCATCTCGGAACCGGCAACCCTGACGCTCATCCGGGGACGGCAACGGATCATGCTCCCGATTGTCCCGATCGAAGCCGTCGCGTGCCCCGCTACGGGATGAAAGGCGGGCGAGTAATTCTGCCCGCCTCTCCCCACATGATTACGAGATCCACGTTATCCGGGGCTCACGCCGCCCCGGTTTCGGCGGCAGGGGGGCGGGATAGCCGAAGATCAGCGGCGCCACAACCTGGTGGTCATCCGGCACCTCCAACGCCTCGAGGAGGTCGGGGTTCTGCTGGATGAGAGCGGCGGAGCCGATCCAGCAACTACCGAGGCCGAGCGCCCAGGCGGCGAGCATCATGTTCTCCGCGCAGAGCGTGCAGTCGAGGACGCTTGATACGACCTCCCGGGCACCGAGGACCAGGACCAGCACCGGGGCGTTGTAGAAGATGCTGTACTCCGGACGCTTGAGCGCTGCAAGGAATTCTTCTGTCCCCGGGCGGGATTCCTCTCCTATCTTCTCCGCGAGGAGCGGCTTGCAGTAGTCGGACGCCCGTCGCATCAGGTTTCTGTCCCTCACGACCACGAACTCCCAGGGCTGAAGCCCGAGAGCTGTCGGGGCCTGGATGCCCGCAGCAATGATCGCCCGGAGGGCCTCATCCTGAACCTCGCGGTCGGTGTAGTTCCTGACGCTTCGGCGTTCCCGGATCACGGAGAAGATCTCGATTGCCTCTGTATCCGTCATCATACATTCCTCTTCGGCTCCCCTATGGTATTTATCTCTGCGGGGTTGAAGGCGGCATGAGCGGGCAGACCCCCTCCGTAAGGTGGGGTAGTTCACGTCTTGAGGGGACCCACACAGGCCTCCTAACCCTCTCCTCAGGAGAGGATGAAGAAGCCGCCGATCTTCCCGAATCCTCCTCACTGGCGATCTGCACGTCGCCGACCCGGGCCGCGGCCGGACCCCGGCGGCAGAACCCGGCCATCTGCTGCACGGGCACATCGTCACCCTCAAAAACCGCCTCCCGGCCGGCCGGCCGGGAGGCTCCTGACCCAACCGGTGACTCTCTTGATTCGTCGGGCTTCACCCCCCACGGCCCACCGGAACCCGACCCCCTGCATCCTTCCGCTGACCTGAGGTATTGCCTGAACGCCACCAGAAATTCAGGGAGCCGGCTCTTATCTGGAAAACCTGATAGTAATCCTTTTTACCTTCCTGAAACTCATCAACTACAATTACGCTCTACAGCCCCGGAGGGGAATGACAGATTCAGACCAAGACCGGATACTATACGATCTTCTGGCGTTCGATGCTCTGGACGACGGCCTTCTCGTGGTAAACGATGACCGGAGGATTCTCTGGTGCAACCCGGATCTCGCGCGGATTTTTGCTATCCGGCAGGAAGAGGCCATCGGAATGGACGTGCGTTCTCTCCTCGGCAGGTATCTTCTGCCGACCATTGAGGATGAAGCCTCTGCACGGCTGATCCGGCAGACCCTCGAGAACGGCGCAGATCGGCCTTCTCCCCTCTGCCGCACCCGGACTCCTGACGGCAGCCAGCGCTGGCTCTTGATATCAGGCATACCGGCCCACGCCGATACCGGGAACGGACTTCGAGTCATCAGGATCCGGGATGCCACCGGGGATGTGACTGCGCACCACTTCAGGACCGCGCTCGACCAGTCCCCGGTGGTCGTCTTTGCGCAGGACAGGGATCTCCGCTACGTCTGGTCGTACAACCAGCAACTGGGGCCTACGGATACATCCATCCTCGGCAGGACGGATCCGGAAGTCTTTCTACCCGATGACGCCGCGCGATTGACCGCGCTCAAGCGCCGGGTCCTGGAGACGGGAGATATCGTGCGGGCAGAGGCGACACTCACGGTCGGGAATGAGGTGCACATAAGAGACCTGACCCTCAAGTCGCTTCAGGATGCCGAGGGGAGCGTCGTAGGCATCACCGGGACTGCGTTTGATGTGACCGAACGGGACCGTGCGGAAGAAACGCTCCGGAAACGGACCTACGACCTGGACCAGCGGATGGACGAGCTCCGGTGCCTGTATTCCATCACGCACCTCGTCGAGGTGCCGGGGATAACGCTCGATGCACTCCTGCAGGCAGTTGCCGATACGCTCCCCTCGGGCTGGCAGTACCCGGACGACACCGCGGTGCGGATCACGGTCGATGGCCGGGAATACCGGAGAGGCGATCCCCGGGAGACTCCCTGGATCCAGAGAAGCCCGATCGTCGTCCACGGTGTACGCATTGGTGAGGTTGAGGTCCGGTATATCGCAGAGAAACCGGAGGCGGCTGAAGGGCCGTTCCTGCGGGAAGAGCGGATGCTGCTTGACGCCATCGCGGAGCGGCTTGGCCGGGTCATCGAGAGGTTGCGGGCAGAAGCGGCGCTCCAGAAGAGCGAGGAGATGTTCCGGGGGATCGCCCAGCGGAGTTTCGACCTTATCGTTACGTCGTACCTGGCCGACGGGCTGCACTATGCCTCACCGGCTGTGGAGCGGATACTCGGGTACTGCCCCGAGGAGATGGCAGGAACGGACCTGGAAGATTACATCCTCCCGTCGAGTCTTCCGGCATGGGGAGAGGGGCGCCGGAAGGTGCTCCGGGGCGAACAGGTTGAAGGGCTCCGGATTGAGGTCAGGCGGAAAGACGGGGAGAACACCATACTGGAGTTGAGTGAGTCACCGATCGTCGAGAATGGGGCGGTCGTGGGATTTCAGGCGGTCGGGAGGGATATCTCGGAGCGGATCCTCTACGAGCGACTCCGGGAGCAGGCCCTCGATCTGAACGCACGGAATATCGCGCAGTTTGCCGTCCTTGCCGACCATGTCCGCCACCCTCTCCAGGTGGTCATGGGGGTTGCGGACCTGCTCGACGACGAGGAGACCGCGGAGAAACTCCGGGAGCAGGTCCGGAGGATCAATATGCGGATAAGTCAACTCGACCGCGAATGGATGGAGTCCCGGAAGATCCGGGAGTTCTTGAAGCGCTACGAACTCTGAGAGGCCGGCGTTGCCGGGGGGTGGGCCAGTGTCCCTATGGTCTCGTCGGCGACCCGCGCTATCTCCGCCGTCGTCTCTCCTCGCGAGGGCGGTGCGCTGGCGGCACAGTTCCCCGGATGGCGGTGAGCATCCCCGGCAGGAGAGTGCCTTTCTTCCCGACGACATCCGCCGTCCGAATCATGGAGGCGTATGCGGTCAGGACGTAGCTCTCCCCGAAGAGGTCGAGCCCGCCCCGGGCAAAGTCGTTGAGGGAGAGCGGGACCGAAGGGCTATCGACGGATGGCTTACTTGAGACCGGGCAGACAAGCAGATCCCCGCTCTCTCCCGCCGTAACGACCACCACCGGACGCACTTTCCATTCGCCGACACCCCCGATGCGTACGGAGGCTAGAACGACGTCTCCACCGACGTACCGCCCCATGTACATACAGGTTGACCCCAAAACCGATAAGAGAATTGATCCATGACGATGGCGCCGGGCGGGGGGGGCGGCCCGGTGCCCGGAATCACAGGAGGAATTCCGTCGTGGGCGGTCTTCACCCAGGTCAGGCCCTGCGGGGGCCCGCACGGGCTCACCCGGATTGCGTATTATCCGACGAAGGCCTGGGAGGACCTTAAAGATAAGTGGAGGGAGGGGTCCCCCCGACCCCTCCGGTGTGTCGTTACCGTGTCTGTCCTTTTGCTTTTCCACCTGGTTTCTGTTGCTCTTCACTGAACTTCTGGTCCTTCACCTTCTCCTTCTCTTTTGCGTTCTCCTTCACCTTCGCATTCCCGGCATACCCGTCACCGTTGTCACCCGCTTCCTTCTTCCCGTTGCCCGGGTTGATCACGGATACAGCACCGTTGCCGACCACAGGGACGAGGCCATTCTCTGTTGTGACGTTGCCGGTCACGGTCAGGTTGCCGTCACCGGCGGCGAGGTCGAGGTCCGCTCGCCGGTACTTCAGGATGAGCGTGCCGCCGTCCTTCATGCAGAAGTTGACCTTCTCCGGGGTTGTGTTTCCGATCTTAAACTCCGAGGGGTCCGCTGCAGCCACGTCCGTGCGGTCGGCATCACTGAACCCGAACCACTCCGCAATGCTGACAAAGACAGTCATAACACCGTTGCTCTTCTGGTTCAGGGTCTTTGGGACGACCTTCACGTTCATCGACTGCGGGCTCACGGTCACGTTCAGGGTGTCGCAGGCGACTGCGCCGGTGGCATTGTCTACAACCTCCACCGTGACAGCGTAGGTGCCGGCGGTAAGGTAAGTATAGGTACTCTGGATCGTACCGTTGTGGTCGTCATCCAGCGCGATCTCAGGCTCTGTCGTCGCCGGGCCCCAATTAATGGAGGCGCTCATGTTCAGCGCATCGAGAACATCGGTGCCGTTGTAGGTAGCGAGGATAGTGACCTGCTCACCGGTGAGTGCGGTGCGGTCGCCCCCTGCATCGACAACAAGTGTGGACGGCACGTCAGGCTCCTCCTCGGGAACCTCCGGCTGCGGGCTGACGGTCACGTTCAGGGTGTCGCGGGCGACAGCGTTGGTGGCGTTGTTCGCGACCTCCACCGTGACGGCGTAGGTGCCGGCGGCAAGGTAGGTGTAGGTGTCCTGGATCGTGCCGTTGTGGTCGTCATCCGGTATGATCTCGGGTTTCGTCGTTGCCGTGCTCCAGTTGATGGAGGCCGAGAGGTTCAGCGCGTCGACAGCGTCATCGTCACAGTAAGTGGCCATGATGATGACCGGCTCACCGGCGAGTGCAGTGCGGTCACCTCCTGCATCGACGACGAGGGCGGCCTGCACGGCAGGAACCGCCACGGCGAGGACGATCAGGAGGGAGAAGATTCTTACTGTTGCATCATGTCTCATGAGGAACTCATCTCCGGTAGATACTGGATATGCTCCTCTATTTGACCGCATTGAGCTTCCCGGTTCAACCAATTGTCCCGGGAGTGCAGGGTTGCCTATACCCGGAGCAGTCGGGCGTTGATCGCAACGATCACGGTGCTTGCGCTCATCAGCACCGCCCCGGCCGCCGGTGTGAGGACGATACCGGCACCGAAGAGTACGCCGGCGGCGAGCGGGATGGCGACGGTGTTGTAGCCGGTTGCCCAGAGCAGATTTTCGAACATCTTTCTGTAGGTCTTCTTTGAGAGGTCGATGACCGCCGCCGCGTCTCGGGGGTCGCTCCTCACGAGGACGATATCGGCGCTCTCCACGGCCACATCGGTCCCCGCCCCGATGGCGATCCCCACATCGGCCTGCACGAGCGCAGGGGCGTCATTGATCCCGTCGCCCACCATCGCCACCCGGTAGCGGCGTTGCACCTCCCGGATCTTCTCGGCCTTCTCATGGGGGAGGACCCCGGCAAAGAATTCATCGAGGCCCAATTCCCCCGCCACCCACGCGGCGACGTCCGGGTTGTCACCGGAGAGCATCATGCACCGGATGCCCATCTCTTTGAGCCGGCTGATCGCCTCACCTGACTCAGGCCTGATGATATCGGCGAGCGCAAGCGCGCCGGTGAGCCGGCCGTCATCGAGGAGGAAGACAACGGTCTTGCCCTGCCGCTGGAGTGCCCCGACCCGCTCGTCGCCGGCCTCTATGCCCTGCTCTGCGAGGTAGCCGGGGCTGACCACCCGGACTGTCCGGCCGGCGGCCTCCGCTTCGACGCCCTTCCCCGGTATCGCCCGGAAGTTTTCGAGCGGGATCAGGGAGAGTCCCCGCTCCTCTGCGCTCCGGACGACGCCCCGGGCGATCGGGTGCTCGGAGTGTGCCTCCACCGACGCCGCCGTCCTGACCACATCGTCCTCTGTAGCGCCGCCGAAGGTGAGGATATCCGTGACCCCAAACCTCCCCGTCGTGAGGGTCCCGGTCTTGTCGAAGACGACCGCCTGGAGGTCCTTTGCCCGCTCAAACGCTGTCCGGTCCCGGATCAGGAACCCGGACCGGGCGGCAAGGGCCGTCGAGACCGCGACCACGAGCGGGACAGCAAGGCCGAGCGCATGGGGGCAGGCGATGACCATCACAGTAGCGGCCCGCTCCACCGCAAACCCGGGCCCCGCCCCGACGACGAGCCATCCCGCGAACGTCACCGCACCGATCGAGAGGGCGATCACCACCAGGAGGAACGCCGCCCGGTCTGCGAGGTCCTGGGTCCGGGACCGGCTCTCCTGCGCCTTTCGGACAAGGTCGATAACCTGGGCGAGGTAGGTCTCCGCGCCCGTCTTCCTGACCTCGACGACGACCGAGCCCTCGCCGTTGATCGAGCCGCCGATGACCGCATCCCCGGGGCGCTTCTCCGCCGGTCTCGACTCCCCGGTGAGCATCGCCTCGTTGACGCTCGTCGCACCCTCGATCACCACGCCGTCCACCGGCACCTTCTCGCCGGGCCGGACGAGCACCCGGTCGCCCGGTGTAAGCCGATCCACGGGCACATCCTCCATGGTCCCACCGCTCCGGACCTGGTGCGCCTCCGACGGCATGACCCTGACGAGTTCCTCAAGTGCCCTCGACGCCCCGAGGACCGAGCGCATCTCCACCCAGTGCCCGAGGAGCATGATGTCGATCAAGGTGGCGAGTTCCCAGAAGAACCCCTCACCGCCGACGATACCGAGAACGACCGCCGAACTGTAGGCGTAGGCGACGGTGATCGCGACGGCGATGAGCGTCATCATCCCGGGCATCCGCACCCGGAGTTCGCTTACGATACCGGCAAGAAACGGCCAGCCGCCGTAGAGATAGACCACGGTCGCAAGAGTGAGGAGGAGGTAGTCAGAGCCCGGGATGGTGATGGTGATACCGAGGAGCGCCTGGACCTGCGGAGAGAGGAGGAGGATCGGGACTGTGAGAATGGTCGAGACGATAAACCGCCGCCGGAAGTCCTCGAGGGCGTGGTGGTGAGTCTCCGGCGGCTTCTTCTGGCTCGCCTCCGCAGGTTGCGCCTCGTGCCGCCCGGTCACCCCGTGGTCATGGTCCATGTCAGCCCCTCCGCTCCAGTTCTTTCTCACGCTTCCGGAACTCCTCTTCGTCGATATCGCCCCGCGCGTAACGCTGCCGGAGCACGTCCATCGCCGTATCGCCGACCGGGACCGTCTGCTGCCCGCCCCCGGGCTCCCGGAGAACAAGAAAGAGGATGAGGAATATGAACCTGACCATGGGGAGGATGACGAGGATGAACCAGAGCAGGCCGTTCATTCCCCGGCGGTTCGCATCCCGGTAGACCAGGACGCCGATGACGAGGAAGACGAGCAGCCAGAGGAGCAGCATGCCCCACCCGAGGAACGGGAACCCGGGCCACCCCTCAAACATGTGGTGACCGTCCCCGTAGGGGTGCACGAATCCGTCCATGGGGGTGGGGTATTCTCCGGGCGACGTAAATATACCGGCTGCCCCGCATGCGGGGAGCACTACCTCCACGTGCGGGGCAGCCGGCCGCGCGCAGCCGTGGTAACGACGAGGGCAATATTCGCCGCCTGACAGACGATGGATACTCTCCGGAAGAAATGAACAGATATATAAACCCTGGAGAACAGCATACCGCTCGTAGTCGGGCACACCAGCCTGCAGGAGTGATAGTTCTCCTTAAACCACTCTAAATACAACGCGGATCCGTTTGAATTATGTGAGAATATTTTATCTATACTGGATATAAAACTCCCTGAGAATAAAGGAAGGTGATACCGACCAATGCACGAATGTACACCCGCATACGGAGACATCTCCGCGCTTGCCGCCATTCTGGATGCATTCGGCGAAGGGCTGCTCGTCATCAGCCCCGATAATCAGGTAACCTGTATAAACAGCCATCTCCAGCACCTCCTCAGCATCGGCCGGGACGCCCTCTCCGGGACCGATGCAGATCAGTTCATCTCCCTGGCCCTGGTACCTCGTATCTGCGAGGAGTCGTGCAGGGCGGAGGTCCTGGCGTTCTTCTCCGGCCGCTCGCGGGCCGCCGATATACTGTGTACAATGCTATCGCCCGGCGGCGGCGAGGAGCAGGTCCACTGCTCGTGCCGGACCGTGAATGAGGGGCCATTCCAGGGCACGCAGATCATCCGCCTTTCTTCCGGACCCTGCGGCCTCCAGAGGGATTTTGTCCCTGATACTTCAGCCGGCACCTCGATCCTCCCGGGCAACGGTCCCGGGAGGCCTGCGGATACCCCCGAGCAGAGGCGGATGGAGGAGGTCCTGCGGGAGGGCGAGGACTGGTACCGGTTCCTCGTCGAGAATCTCAATGAAGGCATCGGACTCATCGACAGAGGAGGCGTCGCGGCCTTTGCTAACCAGAGAATGGCCGATATCCTCGGCTACCCGGCCGCAGAGATTATTGGATTGCCAGTCTCTCTCTTCGTCGATGAAGAGGGTGCCAGGTACCTGGGGGAGTACCTGCAGAACCTGGATCAGAACCTGCGCGAGGTCTTCGAGTTTGAGTTGATCCGTAAGAACGGTGCCCGCATCCATACGCTGATGGCAACCACCCCGATCAACAACGCCGACGGCACCTGCCGGGGGTTCCTTGCCGGAGTTCAGGACATCACTCCCCTGGAACGGATGAGGAGGCAGCTCCGGGAGAGCGAGCAGAAGTACCGGTCGCTTGTCGAACTCTCGGCCGAGGCGACCCTGATCCACTGCGATGGGAAGATTATATACACCAACCCCGCCGGCATGAGGCTGCTCGGCGCTTCACGCCCGGAGGAGGTCCTCGGGAAGGCTATCCTTGATATCGTCCATCCCCAGGCCCGGGATACCATCGAGGCCATAAACACGCGGGACCTGCAGGAGGAGGCTCCGCTCGTCGAGCTGCTGGTTGTCAGGCTCGATGGGACGACGATCCCCGTTGAGGGGAGGGGCACACGGGCGTTTGTCGATGGGCACGCCGCGGTCCAGGTCGTTATGCGGGATATCACCCACCGGAAACACGCTGAGGAGCAGTTGCAGGCAAGGAACCGGCATCTCCTGCTGCTTAATCGGATCATCGGCACATCCGCATCGGCCCACTCGCCGGAGGAACTGATGGAGACGGCGCTCGACCTGACGCTCGACCTCCTCGGCTACGACGGCGGCGCCATCTACTGCCTCGATGCCGGGCGGAGCGAGGTCACGCTCCAGTATCGGCGAAACATGCCGGACATGTGCCTGGAGCGGGCAGGGGGCATCCTTGAGGAGTCGTGCGGTTGCACCTTCGCCACCGGCTTTCCCTGTTACCTTGAGCAGGATCGGGGCCAGAAAGCCCCCACCTCCCGCCTTCTCCAGGAACTCGGGCTCACCGCACTCGCCTGCATCCCGCTCGTCGTCGAGTCCAACGTCGTCGGGGCGCTCCTCATCGGGAGCAGGGGTCAGGGATCTTTCTCTCCCGACGAGCGCGCACTCCTCGAAGCGGTCGGCCGGGAGATTGGGGCCGGCATCCTGCGCGGGATGCTCCATCAGAGGCTTGAGGCAGCAAACCGGGAGGCGAACCTCTACCTGGACATCCTCACCCATGATATCCGGAATGCAGATAACGTCGCGAATATATACGCCGACCTCCTCATCGACGAACTCGAGGGAGAGGCGGCCCGGCACGCCAGGAAACTGAAAAGCGGGATCAAAAAGAGTATCGAGATCACCGCAAACGTCGCCACCATCAGGAAGATCCACGAGAGCCGGGCCGGACTTGCACCCTTCGATCTTCATGCCGTCATCCTGAATGAGATCGACCACTTTCCCGACCTCTGTATCCGCTACGAAGGGCGATCCGTGGAGGTCTTTGCCGACGACCTTCTCCCTCAGGTCTTCACGAACCTCATAGGTAACACCGCAAAGCACGGCGGGCCGGCGGTTGAGGTCACGGTGGCGGTCGAGGACCTGGATGAAAGGACCGTCATCGTCACCGTCGCCGACACCGGCCCCGGTGTCCCGGACGACGCGAAGGAGACGATCTTATTCAGATTCGAACGGGAGGGGGGCAGGCGAGGGAGCCAGGGCCTCGGCCTCTCGATCTGCCGGATGCTCACCGCCCGTTACGGCGGCAGGGTCTGGGTCGAGGACCGGGTCGAGGGGCACCCGGAGAAGGGTGCGGCGTTCCGGTTCACCCTCCGGAAGGCCGGGCGTTGCAGGAGAACCTAACCTCTAAGGAGGAGTGCCGGCATCAGGCCGGCCTATTCGGAGGGCGTTTGCTATGACCGCGAGCGAGAGCCCCATATCCCCGAACGCCACCGCCATCCAGAGGGTGACGAGGCCCAGGACGGCGAGCCCGGCGATGCCGAGTTTCACCACGACCGCTGTTGCGACGTTCTGCCGTACGACCGAGACCGTCTTCTCCGAGAGGGCCACGAGATAGGCGATCCGGGATATGTCGTCCTCCATCACGACGATATCGGCCGCCTCGATCGCGATATCCGACCCGATGGCCCCCATCGCGACCCCGACATTCGCCCGGGCCAGCGCCGGCGCGTCGTTGACGCCGTCGCCGACCATCACCACGAGCCCATAGCGGTCCATCAGCCGCTCGACCATCGCCACCTTCTCCTCCGGGAGGAGGCCGGCATGGCACTCGTCGATACCGATGCGGCGGGCCACCGCCTCCCCGACACGCTCGTTGTCCCCGGTGAGCATCACCGTCCTGATACCCCGCGCCTCCAGATCGGCCACCGTCTCCCGGGCATCCTCCCTGATGACGTCCGAGAGGGCGATGAGCCCGATGACCGCCGAGTCGGTGCCGGCGAGGACAACGGTCTTTCCCTCGCTCTCCAGGCGGTCGTACTCCGCCCGCCATACCCTGCCGCTGGCCTCCGGGAAGAGCGCGGCGTTCCCGAGGAGGTGGATTTCATCGTCGATCCTTCCCTGGACACCCCTGCCGGTGATCGATGCGAACTCCTCTACATCCCGGAGGTCGCCGCCCTTCTCCTCGGCCCGCCGCAGGATCGCCTCCGCTATCGGGTGGCCGGAGCGTGACTCAAGCGACGCGGCGATCGCGAGCACCTCAGCCTCCGGCACCCCGAAACCGATGACGTCGTCCACCGCGAGCCTTCCGGTCGTGAGCGTCCCGGTCTTGTCGAAGACGATCACCCGGGCAAGCCCCACGGCCTCGAGGGAGTCCCGCCCCTTGATGAGCACGCCGTTGTGTGCCGCGGTCGTTATCCCCGAGACCATCGAGACCGGGGTGGATATGGCGAGCGCGCAGGGGCAGGATATGACGAGCAGGATCAGCGCCCGGTAGAAAGCCTCGAGGAACGGGACGCCGAAGGCGAGCGGCGGGACCACGATGAGGAGAGCGGCGACGAGGATGACTGCTGGCGTGTAGTAGCGGGAGAACCGCTCGATGAACGCTTCGGTGGGGGAGGTGTGGGCCTGGGCCTCCGCGACCAGGGCGACGACCCGGGCTATCGTGCTCTCCTCTTCGGGCTTCGTCACCCGGACCTCGAGGTAGCCGTCTGCGTTCCGGGTTCCGGCATAGACACCGTCCCCGACACCTTTGGCCACCGGGACGCTCTCTCCCGTGATCGGCGCCTGGTCGACCGAGGATGCGCCGGCGGTGACGATGCCGTCGAGCGCGACGGTGTCGCCCGGCCTGACGATCACGGTCTCCCCCACGCCGACTTCGCCGACTCCGACGGTCACTTCCCCGCCGTCCCGCCGGACCCGGGTCGTCTGCGGTGCGATATCGAGGAGCGACGCTATCGAGCGATGCGCTCTCCCGGCCGCGTACTCCTCCAGGAACTCGGCGATGGCGTAGAGGTAGAGGACGGTAGCGCCCTCGGCGGGGTTTGCGGTCAGGAACGCCCCCGCCGCCGCGATCGTGATGAGCACGGCGATGCTGAACCGGAACCGGATGATGGCGAGGATTCCGGCCTTCAGGACGTCGTAGCCTGATATGACAGCGGCAGCGAGCAGCAGGGCCGTGCCGGCGAGAGGATACGGGGTAAAATACTCGACGTATATCCCCGCGAGAAGGAGGACGCCTGAGACCGCGAAGATCGTGATCTCCCGGCGGTCGACGGCCGGCCCGTGGATCTCGCAGACCCCGGCCCGGCAGCGGGGGCACTCCTCATCTCCGGGCATGGTCCGCCTCCAGGCAGGCCGCAGCCCATCGGGTGTGGGTCTTCATCAAGAGGTGATCTGGGCTCCGTGCAACTTAAGGATAGTGCCAGTCCGGGTGCTCCCGGATTCACCCGGGGCTGCTCCAACGCGATCACCCAATGGAACAGGGCTGGAACAAAACGATACCTTTTCTAATAAGCGACAAATGTTATGATCAAATCGTCCAGGTGATCGAAAGGTCACCTCTCTCCATAGAGTGCCCCGGCACCGGCCGGACATGCGGGATATGCACAGGATACCGGGTGTTATGCCAGTTCCACCACCCCTCTGCAGGACCTGAACACATGCCTACACCAGACTTCACCACGACCCTCCCGGACGAACCAGGAGCGCCTGCCCAGCTCGCCGACGAGACGGTCCCCTACGGCATCTGGATCTCCGGGCCTGACGGCAGGGTGCTCTACCTCTCAGACTCCTACCTCAACCTCGCCGGGATGACGCTTGAGGAGTGCCGCGGTTCCGGATGGGCGCGCAACATCCACCCGGAGGAGGCGGACGCGGTGCTCGCCGCATGGGAGCGCTCTGTCGCGACCGGCGAGACCTGGAGCCGCGACTACCGCATCCTGGGAGCCGATGGGGAGTACCATACCATCGCGAGCAGGGGCGTGCCCATCCGGGACGCCTCCGGCCGGGTCATCCTCTGGGCGGGGGCCAACCTTGACGTCACCGGCCGGGACAAACTGCATGGGCAGGTGAAGGAGTTCCGGACGCTCTACGCGATATCAAGGCTGATCGGGGAGGGCGGCGCCGACCTTGAGGAGGTCTTCCGGCGGACGGCCGTCCTCCTGCCCCGGGGGTTCCGGCACCCGGAGCAGGTATCGGCAGAGGTCGTGCCCGGGACCGCGGCGCCGTGCCCCGGGAGGATCGCCGCCCCGATCACCGCCGGGGGGAGGCCGGCCGGGCATCTTGTGGTGGAGACCGTCGACCCCGTCCGGCCGCAGGAGCGCGACCTCGTCGGGGCGGTCGCCGCGATGCTCGGGGCCGCCGTTGCGCAGGCGGGGGCAAAGCGGGAGACTCTAGCCTCTGAACGGCAGTACCGCCTCCTCTTCGACCAGATGCTGGACGCCGGGCTCCTCCTTGAGATCCTCCGCGACTGTTCCGGGGATCCTGTCGGCTTCCGGGTCATCCGGATCAACCGCAAGGCTGAGGAGAGCCTCGGGCGCCGCAGGGAAGAGGTTGCCGGAGAAGACCTCGTCACGGCTGTTCCATCGATCGGCCCTGCCGCATTTGATCTCTTCTGTCAGGTCGCGCGGACCGGGACACCGGTGCACCGCGAGGTCTCCAGTCCGGCGACCGGCGCCAGGTATGAACTGAAGGCATACCGACCGGAGTATGACTGGCTCGTCGTCATCGCAGATGATATCACAAAACGGCGGCGGGCGGAAGAGGTGCTCCGGGAGCAGCAGATCGCTCTGGATAACCGGATGAGAGAACTCACGGCGCTCTATGCCATGACAGACATCGTCGAGCGACCTGGGATATCGACCGACGAGATCCTCCGGGAGGTTGCCGCCATCCTCCCCGCCGGCTGGCTCCACCCCGGGGATGCCGCCGCCCGGATCACAGTCGATGGCCGGGAGTACCTCTCGGCCGAGTTCGTGGAGACCTGCTGGAAGCAGGTGAGCCCGGTTGTCGTTCATGGCCGAATCGCCGGGAGGGTGGAGGTCTGCTACCGCCATGAGCAGCCCCGGGAGGACGAAGGGCCGTTCCTCGCCGAAGAACGCTCCCTGATCGATACTGTCGCCGAGAGGCTCGGCCGGACTATTGAGCGGATGCGGGCCGACGAGGGGCTCCGGAGGAGCGAGGAGAAGTACCGCCTCCTCTTTGAGCAGATGCTTGAGAGTTACACCCTCTATGAGGTAGTCCGCGACGACGAAGGGGATCCCGCTGACTACCGCCTCCTCGAGTTGAACGAGAGAGCGGCCGCCGTCTTCGGCCGCAGCCGCGAGGAACTGATCGGGCGACGGCTCTTCGATATCTTCCCGGCGATCTGTGAGGGGGCCCGCGTCATCTACGGGGAGGTCGCCGAGACCGGTGCTCCGGTACAGCGGCGGTTGCAGGAGCCGGGAAGCGGGCGATGGTATGACCTGCAAATATACCGCCCGCAGGCCGGGCGGCTCGCCATCACGGGGCAGGATATCACCGAGCAGAAGAGAGCAGAACTCGCCCTCCGGGAGAGCGAGGAGAGGTTCCGGGGGATCTTCGAGCAGGCAGGGACCGGGATCGCGCTCATCGACCCGGAAGGGAGGATCACGAGGACGAACCCGGCGTTTGTGCGCATGTTCGGCTACGACGAGGACGAACTGCATTCCATGCTCTTCCAGGACCTGATCTACCCGTCCGAGAGGGAGGTGGCCGGCGCTCTCCTGCACAAGGCGGCCTCGGGGGAGAGCACTCGCCGGGAGAAGCGCTACGTGACAAAAGACGGCAGGATCATCTGGGGGCGCCTGACCACGTCTCTGCTCCGCGACCCGGAAGGGAAGGGGCTCGTCATCGGAATGGTGGATGATGTCACCGACCTGCGAGAGGTACAGAACGCCCTGCTGGAGAGCGAAGAACGGTTCCGGGAGATCGCCCAGCGGAGTTTCGATATGATCTACACCTGCTACGCTGACCGGGGGATCACCTACATCTCCCCGGCCGTAACGAGGATCCTCGGCTATATCCCTGAAGAGATGATCGGTGTGCGGTGCAGCGACTACGTCCTCGCGAAGACCCGCCCCGACTGGCTGGAGGCCAGGACCCGGATTGCCCGGGGAGAGCCTGTCGAGGGGCTGCTGGTGGAGCTCCGCCGGAAGGACGGGACGGCCGCCGCCGTCGAGATGAACGAATCGCCGATCATGGAGGGCGGTGCGGTGGTCGGCGTCCAGGTCGTCGGCCGGGACGTCTCGGACCGGAAGCGCTACGAAGATATGCGGCTGCAGGCGTTCTACCAGATCGAGCAGAACATCGAGCAGTTCGCGGTCCTTGCCGACCACATCCGCCTGCCCCTGCAGGTGATCCTCGGCATGGCCGACCTGACTGATGATGCGAAGACATCGGAGAAGATCCGGGAGCAGGTAGAACGGATCAATGCGATCGTGAAGCAGCTTGACGAAGGCTGGGTCGAATCACGCGAGATCCGGGAGTTCCTGCGGAGGAACGAACTGGTGTAGCGGCTGGCGGCCGATCGTCTCCCGGCCCGGGTTCGTTTGGGAAGAACTCGTTCCTCCTGCGGCACCACGGGGTATACCTTTTTTTCGAATGACATCCTATGCTTCATTATCGACTATTGGAAAGATTGATGCGTAATTAAATATATTGTACTTAAAATAAAAATTTGGTTGGAGTGCCGGCCCGTATAGCGATCGCATTGCTGTGCGACAGCGATGAGACCCAGAGAATAAGCCTGAAGACCGGTCCGGCGCCTCCCCGTCACGCGGGCGAAAGAGCCTGGCCCGATCCCGAACTATGCAGAACGACTCCATGCAGGCAGAACTCACTACCGGATATCATCCTCCGAGCGGCGCAGATCTCCGGCAAGGCCGCATGGAGGAGGATGTCGCAGAACCCGGCATGCGGACGTCGTTTGTTGTCTTTGTGGTGCTCCTCGCCGCCCTCGCAGCGACCAGCCTCTACAACTACCTCCTCTTCCACACGATCGCCGAGCTCGTCGCTGTTGGAATAGCGATAGCGGTCTTCACCGTTGCCTGGAATGCCCGGACGATGCGGGAGAACAGTTACCTGCTGGTCGCCGGCACCGGGCTCCTCTTCGTGGCGGGGATCGGCCTCGTCCACACCCTCGCTTACCAGGGGATGGGGATCTTCGTCGGCTACGATGCAAACCTCCCGACGCAGCTCTGGATCGCTTCCCGCTACCTCCTTGCGGGGACGCTCCTCGCCGCACCGCTCCTGCTCCGGAGGAACCCGGCTCCTCAACGGGTCTTTTCCGGATTTGTGGGGGCCTTTCTGCTCCTCGTCCTCTCGATCTTCGTCGTCCCGGTCTTCCCCGACTGCTACGTCGAAGGCTCGGGGCTGACGGCGTTCAAGGTCTTAAGCGAGTACGTCATAGCGGTCCTGCTCGCCCTTGGGGCCGTCGCCGTCTACCGGCTGCGGGACGTCTTCTCGTCCCGGGTGGCGGGCCACCTGGTCGCGGCCATCCTCGTCCTGATCGCATCAGAGCTCGCCTTCACGCTTTATGCCAGCGTCTACGGGATCCCGAACATGGTCGGCCACCTCCTGATGGTGCTCTCGTTTGGGCTCTTCTACATAGCCTTTGTCGAGACCGGGATTCGGCAGCCCTACGCAGTGGTCTTTACCGGCTTAACGAGAAGCAAGGAGCGGCTGCGGCGGGAGAAGGACCGGCTCGGGCAGTACCTTGATATCGCCGGCGCCCTCTTCGTCGTCCTGGACGCAGACGGGCGCGTCAGCCTCATCAACCGCCGGGCGTCCGAGATCCTCGGCTACCCGGCCGATGCGGTCGTGGGCGAGCCCTGGATCGAGCGATTCATCCCCCCGGGAGAACGGGAACGTCTCCACGCGCTCTTTCGCGGGCTGATGCGCGGGGATACTGAGCCGGTATACGCGAGGACGCCGGTCCTCACTGCCGACGGCGGCGAGCGAATCATCGAGTGGCACAACGCCGTGCTCCGGGACGATGACGGCGCCATCTGCGGGACGCTCAGTTCGGGTGAGGATATCACCGAACGGCAGTACGCCGAGGCGGCACTCGGCCGGGCGAACGCGAAATTAAACCTTCTATCGGGCATCACCCGCCACGATATACTCAACCAGATCAACGTTGCACGCGCCTACATCGACTTCGCCGCGGAGGACAGCGTGGATCCCGGTGCCCGGGACTGCCTGGAACGTGCCCGGGTTGCCGTGGACGAGATCCAGAAGCAGATCGAGTTCAGCCGGGACTACCAGGACATGGGGGTGAAGGAGCCTATCTGGCAGAGGCCGGAGGACCTCATCAGAGAGAGCGCCCGCGACCTCGCCCTCCCGGCGGAGGTCGGGGTGCGGGTGGATCTCGCCGGTCTTGAGGTCTACGCGGACCCGATGGTGAAGAAGGTCTTCTACAATCTCATCGACAACGCCGTCCGCCACGGCGGGAGGGTGACGGAGGTCCGGTTCTCCTGCGTGAGGTCCGGGCAGGATCTGCTGATCCTCTGCGAGGACGACGGCACCGGCATCCCGGACGGCGAGAAGGCGGCGATCTTCCGCGAGACGTATAAGCGCCGGTACGGGCACGGGCTGTTCCTGGTCGCGGGGATTCTTGGGATCACGGGGATGACGATCCGGGAGACGGGGGTTCCCGGGGAGGGGGCACGGTTTGAGGTGAGGGTGCCGAATGGGGAGTATAGGTTTGGGGATGGAGACGACTATTAAATGAATTTAATCAATTCATCCCAGATATAAAGAAAAACAGTTAATTTTCTTCCACGTTGCACTTATTATAACAGTGTGGTTGGTGTGGAGCGGTATCTTCGCCTGCTGGATATCATTATCGGGGCCGCCTGTGCCTTCGTGGCTCTCACGGGCACGGAAAAAAGTTTTTCCATGAATCCTGGATTATGACCTCACAGGCCGGGAGGTAGAGAACATCCCCCACCCAACACCAGTTTCAGCAGGGATGTGGTGACCAACCCTGACCGCCTCCTGGACATCCTCGCCAGGGGCGGTTCCGGCTACCACTTCTACGGCAAAGGGGCCGACCGGATCGCCGTCCGGCGGTCTTCATCCTCATGAGCGCACGAGAGGGGGCGGGGCCGATCTGGTGCCGCCCCAGGGGTGATTAGCCACCACGGTCCAGTGCATGGGGACAAATTTGGGAAAGAACTGGGTTCCGTCTATCCCTGAACTCACCTTGCTCCCTCCGGGAACCCTTCTCCTGAGCCACTCCGGACACCGATTTCCACCGGCTATCGCCACGCACTGCCCCCGCCCCCCCGGGGGATATCCACCGCGGTCCACAGCCCGGGGCGAGCCGGGGGAAAACCGGGTCCGGCACCCGGCGCACCGGTGGGGGGATGTCCCATGCTCCCACCACGGCCAGAACCAGGATTCAAAAAAGGGGTTGAATACCCCGGGGCATCCCGGGAGTCCCCGTCACTCCCGGGACGCCGGCTCGATATGGTTCTGTGCAGCCGGCGTCGTCTCCCGGCCCTGGGGGGTCCGCTTGATGAACCCAATCTGGATCAGGTAGGGTTCATAGACCTCCTCGACCGTCCGCACCTCTTCCCCGACCGATATCGCGATCGTCCTGACACCCACCGGCCCGCCGCCGAAATCGTGCGCGATCACCGAGAGGATACGTCTATCGAGTTCGTCCAGGCCCAGCCGGTCGATGCCGAGCATGGTCAGCGCGAGGTCGGCGGTCTCCACGTCGATGCTGCCGTCACCCCTGACCAGGGCGAAGTCACGCACCCGCCGAAGCAGGCGGTTTGCAATCCTGGGTGTTCCGCGGCTCCGCTTCGCGATCTCGAACGCGCCTTCGGGGGTGATCGGAGTCTGCATGATCCCGGCGCTCCGCTGGACGATCTTCGCAAGGTCTCGGGCCTCATAGAGGTTGAGCCGGAAGATGAAACCGAACCTGTCCCTGAGCGGAGACCCGAGCAGCCCGACCTTTGTCGTCGCACCGACCAGGGTGAACTGCTCAAGCGGGAGCTGGACAGACCGTGCTCCTGGCCCCTCGCCGATCATCACGTCGATGCAGGAATCCTCCATCGCCGGATACAGGATCTCCTCGACCACCGGGTTTAAGCGGTGGATCTCGTCTATGAAGAGGATGTCATCCCGGGAGAGCGCTGTCAGCTGGGCGGCAAGGTCGCCCGGCCGATCGAGCACCGGGCCGGCGGTGGTCCTGATCGCCACCCCCATCTCGCGGGCGATGATCCGGGCAAGCGTCGTCTTCCCAAGGCCGGGCGGCCCGGAGAAGAGGATGTGGTCCAGGGGTTCGCCGCGTTTCTTTGCGGCCGCTATGGCGATGGCAAGGGTCTCTTTCACCTGCGGCTGACCCACGAACTCGTCAAATCGTGCCGGTCTGATCGTGGCGTCATCTACCTCTTCGGGCAGGGCAGCGGGTGAGGCGATTCGTTCCTTCATGGTCGCTCCCGCAGGCGGGTGAGCGAGGCGCGGATCAGATCCTGCACCGTTGGAGCGGGCAGGTCGGGCAGGACGGCGTCGACCGCATCTTCTGCCTCGCGCTCAGAGAACCCAAGCGATATCAGGGCGCTCGCAGCGTCGCAGGCCTCCGTCCGGCGCCTGCCGCCGGGCAGCGTCGCCGCACACTTCTTCATCTTGTCTTTTAGTTCCAGGATCAGGCGTTTGGCGCTCTTTGACCCGATCCCCGGGATCCGGGTGAGCACTTTCTCGTCATCGTTCAGGATCGCGATCGCGAAATCTTCAAACGAGATCCGCGAGAGGATGTTCATGGCGGTCTGGGGGCCGATCCCGGTGACACCGATCAGGATCGTGAAGAGTTCCCTCTCACGTGGGTGGGAGAACCCATAGAGCTGGATGTCGTCGTCACGGACCACCATGTAGGTGTGGACCATGACACGGCCCTGCATCTCTAAAAGATCCTGCAGCGTGGGCCCTGTGACCTGCACCCTGTAGCCGACGCCGCCGATATCGATCACCACCCACCGGTCTCCGGTGGATGCCAGTTCTCCAGAAAGATGGGCTATCATGGTTACCGCAACATATTGATGTGACAGAGTGCGATGGCGAGGCCGTCCGCAGCGTCGTCTGGCCGGGGGAGTTCCTGCAGCCGAAGAAGCCGCCGCATCATCTCCTGCATCTGGTGTTTGTCGGCACGCCCCGACCCGGTCACCGCCAGCTTGACCTGGTTTGGGGTGTACTCTGTGACCGGGATCTCTCTCTGCTCTGCAGCGAGGAGGATGACGCCGCGCGCTTCGCTGACGCGCATGGCAGAGGTGATGTTCCTGGAGAAGAAGAGCTGCTCAAGGACAACACAGTCAGGGGCGTAATCGTCGAAGAGCAGCGAAATCTTCTCGTAGATCTCCAGCAGTCGCCGGGAGGGACGGCTATCGCCTCCGGTCTCTATGCAGCCGAAGGCCAGGGGGGTCGGGTAGGGGTCGCATCTCCTGAGAACGCCGTACCCGGTTCTCGCCACCCCGGGGTCGATTCCGATCACGATCATCTCCCTCACGCATGAGTATTCCGTTCTCCTGCTAGATACCTATTTCGCGGGGTTCCGGTCACCAGCACCGGTTGACCCCTCACTCTTCGGGGTGCCGCCGCCGGGCTCCGGATCGACGGGTGCGTGGGGCCGGCCGGCCCGCGCCGGCAACGATGTACCACTTCTCCGGCCGGATCGGGCCTTCACCCGGGCCGAATCCGTGAAGACCGGCATGCCGGACCCCGGCCCCGCCGGCGCAGCAGTGAACCGTGGCGACCATCGTGCCGGGGCCGGAGATAGCCCTCACCGCTCCTTCCGGAGCAGCCTCCAGTGGTAACCCCAGACGACAAGCCCCACCACGACCTGCGCCACGCTCCCGGGTAGATCGGGGTAGTACTGCGGCACCGGGTAGGGCTGGGGCGCCGGGTAGACGAAGACCTCGATTGCGACCGCGATGAGGTTCACGCTGCCTGCGATCGCGACGATGAGCGCGATGAACGAGACGGCGTAGAGGTAGACCCTCCACGCCGTGAGACCCTCCGTCGCCACACCTACCTCCTCCGTCCCGCACGCATCGCAGCCCCGGCGCCGAGGAGCCCGACGACGGCGAGCGCGACCGAAAATCCGGGCGCCTGCGTCGGCGTCGGCGCACCGCTGCTCTGGACCTTAAACTGCCCGACCTCTGCGGAGGACGGCCCCGCCGGGGTCGAGGTTGGGACCGGGAGGGAGACCGGCGACGTGCTTCTCGCGGAGTCGAGCACCACACCCGACTGCCCGCCGGCGATGACCACCTGCGGCGGCGGGGCCAGGGTGATCCGGCCGGTGCTGGTCGCAAAGGCCGCACCGCCCTCGATGAGCCGGATGCTGATCTCGTAGTCGTAGCCGTTTGGCACCGTGACGCGCACCTGCTTCTCGGCCGCTCTCTCCCCGGTAATTGTCCCAAGCGGCCGGGATTCCCGGACGGCCGTGATCCCTGTCTGGAGGTTGACGACCCGGATCTCCATCGCGAGGTTCCCGGAGGAGGCGCGGCCGCCATTCGTGATGGTGGTGACGATATCGAGTGTGATCGGGTCGGCGGCGAGATCAGGGGTCATGACATCGAGCGCGGTGACAGAGAGGAGCGAGTAGGCCAGCCTCCGCTCGATAACCGTCCTGTCCGGGAGGTAGACGTTCACCGATCCCGATTCCCGCATACGACCGCCCTGCCACACCTTCACCCAGATATCGTAACGCCTGCCGTTCTCGAGAACCAGCGAGACCTCCTCCTTCATGGTCTTCCCCGGCGTCAGGTTGCCGATTGGGAGAACCGTCTCCGCGACGACGATATCCGTCCCGGCCTCCTTCGCACTGACCTGCAGGTCGACGCTGTCGACATCAGCATAGACAGCGTCGAGATAGGGGATCACCACGACGGTGGTGACGTTTGACGGCGGCTGCCCGTCCGGAATACTGATATCCATGCTCCTGATCGTCACGTAGCCCGCCTGGGGCTGGGGCGATGTGCACCCGGCCGCGAGCACCAGAGACAGGAGTATGACGACCGCCGCTGCACCAGATAACCCTCTCATACCGCATCAGGAGAACCTTCAGACCAACGATAGAAAAGGTTTCCGCATTGTGGTCCTTCCTATCGGGTCCTGGGGAGGAAAAGCGGGTGAGGGACTGCGGATATCCATGATGAGAACCCGGAATGCCGGGTACCCGGAGTACTTCCTGGCTGGAGCCCTGCTTGCCTGCTCCTTCGCGGAGGGCTGTCCGCGGGTTCCGGGATACCGGCACCAGAAACCCTTCGAGGCCATCCGGCCGCCGGAACCCCGGATACATAGGTTCGATTTTTTTCGTAGTTTACCATCGCTTTATCTCCCGTTCTCGCCTATACTCTGGCGTAGAACGCTGAACAGAGAAGCGAGCAAGGCCTACATCCGCGCGGGGCATCAGTGCAGGACCTACGACGAGTACAGGGGCGCCCCGCACAGATGGGCCTCCATGTCTCTTTACTCATGCCGCGCGGGAGCCGGCATGCTGGCAATTCCCGAATTTGCAAAGAATATACAGGGCCTTCTGTGAAAATCGTGGTTTCGCAACGGCTGAAATCATGATCCTGCCTCGACGTGTAGACGCGTGACACAGAAAACGTTAATAAGAGGATATCAAAGTCTGCAGTAAGCGCCGCAAGACTGGCCCGGCGGAGTATGATATGATACAAACTGAGAACCTCACCAAGGTATACAACGGGAAGACGGCCGTCGACGGCCTCAACCTCGAGGTCGGGGAGGGCGAGATATTCGGCTTCCTCGGCCCGAACGGAGCGGGGAAGAGCACGACGATCCTGATGCTCACCGGCATGATCGAGCCTACCGGCGGGCGATGCCTCGTCGACGGGATCGAGGTCGCCAAAGACCCGCTGAAAGTGAAGAAGATCATCGGCTACCTCCCCGAAGACGTTGGGTTCTACGGGAACCTGACCGCCGAGCAGAACCTGGACTACTTTGCCCGGTTCTACGGGATGGACGCAAAGGAGCGAAAGACGCGAATCGCAGAACTGCTTGCGCTGGTCCACCTCGACGGCGTCACCCAGAAGGCCGGGGAGTACTCCCGCGGGATGAAGCAGCGGCTCGGGCTCGCCCAGGCGCTGATCAACGACCCCAGGGTGCTCTTCCTCGACGAACCGACGGCAAACCTCGACCCCGAGGGGGTCAGGGAGTACCGCGAGCTCGTCGAGCATCTCGCCGGCGAAGGAAAGACGGTCTTTGTCTCCTCCCACATCCTCTCCGAGGTCAGGGAGGTCTGCCGGACCGTCGGGCTGCTCGCGAAAGGAAAACTCGTCGCGCAGGGAACCCTCGAGGAGGTCGCCCGGACGCTCGCCCCCTCAGACGGCGACGCGGTCAGGATCGTGGTCGAGACCCGGGAGCACCTGCCCGAGCTCGATGACCCCGGGATCATCGACGTCGAGCGGAACGGGAACCGGGCGATCGTCCGGGCAAAGACCGACATCCGGGACCGGCTTGCAGCAACCCTCTTTGAGCAGGGCGTGCACGTCCGGGAGATGCGGGTCGAAGAGCCGGATATCGAGGACGTCTTCATGGCGATCTACCGGAGATGAGAAGATGGCAGCAGAACGATTGTTCACCGTAGCACGCAAAGAGTTCTCCGACCATATCACCAGCAGGCGCTTTGTCATCATCCTCGCGCTGCTCCTCGTGATATCAGCGATCGGTATGCACACCGGCATCGGGCACTACAACGACAGGCTGGAGTCCTACAACCAGCAGCTCCAGCAGATGGAGGAGAGTGATGCGATGGTCAAGGTCGTGGGGCCCTACCCTGGCTGGATGCCCGAGAAGCCCTCGATCATGCTCGTCTTCAACGCTATGATGAGTTACATGACGACGCTTGGGGGGGTTCTTGCCATCGCCATCGGGTTTGACCTGGTCTCAAAGGAGAAGGAGACCAGATCGTTGAAATCGCTCCTCTCGCACCCGGTCTACCGCGACGAGATCATCAACGGCAAGGCGCTCGGGGGTATCGGCGCGCTCGGGTTCGCCATGGTGCTCGCCCTCGCCATCTCACTTGCGATGCTCCTCGTCTTCTCGATCGTCCCGACACTCGATGAATTTGCCGCCATCCTGGTCTTTGGGGCGGTCTCGCTCGGGTTCCTGCTCGCCTACTTTGCCATCGCGCTCACGATGTCGACGGTTGCAAAAGAGAGCGGGAACGCCCTGATCTACACCCTCGTGATCTTCTTTGCCGTCACCACGCTCCTCCCGGTGCTCGGGATGATGGCTGGCGACGCTTTCGCAGGCGACCGGCCTGAGCCGCCCCAGACGGCTCCCATGCCGACCCCCGTGGGGAGATCGGTCACGGGTACCGCCAGCGGCGGCGGATATTTCACCACCAGCGTCTCGACTAAGACCGTGGTGCATGGCGGCGAGGTGGAGGTAGACCCGGAGTGGCAACAGTACGAAGAGGACGTAAAGGCGTATACAGAGAAACGAATGCTCATAAACGACGTCACAAACCTCATCTCGCCGCAGATGAACTACTACAAGGTCGCGATGGCGGTCACGAACCCCCGGATCGCCGTGATGATGAACTCACCCTACAGCACGAAGCCGATGCCGGAGGAGACCCCCGGGCTTGCCGAGGCCCTCAGCCAGGTCTGGATGAACATCGCGGCGCTCATCGTCTTCCCATCGGTCTTCTTCGCCGCGACCTACATCAAGTTCATGAGGATGGATATCCGATGACCGCGAGAAGAATCCTCCTCATCCTCCTCCTCGTGGCGCTGGCCGTCCCGGGAGCAGCAGCTGCACAGGGCGGGTCAATGTCGACGGAGATCCGGTGCAACTTCCCGGGCGAGATGATCGAGGCGGGTGATACCGCCGTCTTCGATCTTGCAGTCACGAACCGGGGGGATACCGGAACGTGCCTCCTCAACTACTGGACCTACCGGGGCACCGACGGCTGGAAGATCCGGTTCGAGGATAATGACCGCGACGTATACCGGATGCTGATCCCGGCTGGCGAGACAAAGCCCGTCCGCCTGGTGGCGGAGACCTCCGGCCATGCCGCGGTGGGGGAGTATCCCATCCGGGTGGGCATCGGGGAGGGCACGATCTGGCTCTATGTCAGGATCACGAAGACCCATAGCGACGAAGTGGGGACCCTTGAAGCTACCGCCGTGGATAAGGAAGGAAACGTCGTGAAGGGCGCCGACGTCGGCCTCTACGACGGCGATAACCGGGTCGAGGGGATGCTCACGACCGCCGAGGGCAAGGTGAGCATCGGCGCCCCGATGGGCACCTACACCGTCAGGGTCACCAAACCCGGCTACCGGCCGTGGGAGAAAGAGGGCGTCGAGGTCAGGATCGGTCGGACGACCGACCTGGGTATCGTGCCGCTTGAGAAGGAGAACTTCTTTGCTGAACTCAGGGTGAAGTCCCCGTCACGGATGGCGGCGATCGGCAGCAACACCCAGTATGAGATGACCCTGAAGAACGCCGGCAGGAACGACGATACGTATGCCCTCTCGGTCGAGGGCCTCCCCGAGCAGTGGTACGCCCGGTTCAAGGAGAGCCGTGACGCCGTCGAAGAGGTCTCTGAGATCTACATACCGTCCGGCGAGGAGAAGACCCTCTACCTCGATCTCATCCCGCCCTACTCGGTGGGTGTCGGGGAGTACAACTTCACGGCGGTGATCGACTCCTCCGCCCGGCAGTACGAGGAGAACATGACGCTCCGGCTCCGGGGGTCGTACAACATGCGGACCTACACGAAGAGTTACCGCCACGATATCGACCGCGGTGACACCCTCACGTTCGACATGACGGTTACAAACGCCGGCGTCGGGGGAGCGCTGACGAACATCGGGATCAACATGAGCGCACCGCAGGGGTGGCGAGCGACCGTCGACCCGGCCTCGGTTGCGAGCCTCGAACCAGGCGAGCGGGCGACGGTGCAGGTGACGGTTGTCCCACCGGCCGATATCGTCGCCGGCGAGTACAAGGTCGTCGCCCAGGTGAAGAGCGACCAGGCCGAAGGGGAAGATGAGTTCCGTGTCGTGGTGAAGGAGCAGTCTTACGTCGCGGTGCTCGGCCTCCTGGTGATGGCCGGGGTCGTCGCGGGACTCTGGTATATGTTCAGGAAGTACGGCCGCCGGTAAGGCCGGAACTATGAATATCTTTTTTTGGCTGGTGTCAACTACCCCCCCTAACGGAGGGGGCTTGCAGCTGGGGCCCCTTGCGGGGCACAGGGCTGCACTTTCATCGGTGCGAAGGTTGATGGTTCAAAAGTCGTCCTTATTCGCACGGGCCGGTTGACGCGGCCCCTACCGATTATCCGTGGCACCACGGAATCACCGGCTACCTTTCGCAAATGGTTCAGAGCGCCGTTGACGTCGGCGTTGATCAGGGTGCCCAGAGCACTCCGGTACAGCCCGCGCCGGATCCGTCGTTTCCTTCCGTAGGGGGGTTTGCGGATCGGGTCCAGGTTCAGAGCATCGACCTGCGAGGTGTATGCCTCGGAGTGCGAGTCATCAAACCGGATCCCGTACAGCTCGCACTTGCTCTTCAGCTTCTGCCGGAACTTGTGATACGGCACCTGCACGAAG
>ENA-UOOI01000175-UOOI01000175.1-fermentation-metagenome-genome-assembly--contig:-NODE-175-length-81956-cov-26.710443_pt1 | contig 81956 bp, 76 predicted proteins | sample MGYA00245779_ERZ724027 | MGnify/ENA primary metagenome ERZ724027 (study PRJEB28704, sample SAMN03018318) | fermentation metagenome | biome: anthropogenic terrestrial biome; feature: soil; material...
TCCATCCCTCCTATCTATTCAGCCGCGGGTCTAATGCATCCCTGAGGCCGTCTCCGAAAAGATTGATTGCCATAACCGTAAGGAATATGCATATGCCCGGCGGCACCCATAGCCACGGCTGTGTCTGCAGTGTATATACATCCCTTGCCACCTGGATCATCTGTCCCCACGACGGCGTGGGTGGCGTTACCCCTAATCCGAGAAAACTCAGTGAAGATTCGGTGAGTATGGCACCACCCAAACCAAGGGTGGCCGAAACTATGATGGAGGCATATGTATTTGGCAGCAGGTGCCGGAATATCTTGCTCTTATCCCTTATACCCAAAGCCTCCGCCGCCTGCATAAATTCCTGTTCTCTAAGGGACAGTATCTGGCCCCTCACTATCCTTGTAAGGCTAGGCCAGGACAATACGCCTATCAGTAACATTACCACAAACATCCTGTATTGCGGAGGTACCTTCCAATCCGACATCACCGCCGCTATGGTAATGAGCAGCGGCAAAAACGGGAACGACATAAATATATCCACGATACGCATTATCAAGGTATCGACGAATCCACCATAGTAGCCCGCTATCCCGCCAAGAGCGCTGCCTATGACGGTACTTATAACCACGGCAAACAGCCCCACGGAGAGCGATATCCTACCGGCATAAAATAACCGTGTCATCTCGTCTCTACCCACCTCGTCTGTACCTAACGGATGTTTGAAAGACGGCGGTGATTGTATATTTGAAAGGTCCATCTCTTCCATCGTGTATGGAGATAAGAGCGGCCCTATCACCGAAATCAAAACCATAAACGCGAGTATGTAAAGTCCAAGCATGGCCAGCTTATCCCTCTTAAGCCTCCTCCATGCTAACCTCCACGGGCTCATTATCCCCTCCTCACTCAGCTTTACCTCTTCACTAGTCTTTGCTTCCATATCCTATCATCTCCATTCTCATTTCAGCCTGATCCTGGGATCGATCAGCGCATAGGTAATGTCAGCTATCAGATTGCCCAGCAGGGTAAGGAGGGCAAGTATGAGGTTAATGCCCATAAGCAGCGGATAATCCCTGTTGTTTACCGCCAAAAGCTCAATAGGGCCGATACCCGGCCAGTTGAATATGGATTCGGTGAGTATGGCGCCGGAAAACAGGCTGGGCAGCCACATGCCGAATATAGTCACCACAGGTATCATGGCGTTCCTAAGGGCATGCTTATATATGACGACCTTTTCCTTAAGCCCTTTTGCTCTGGCAGTTTTAATATAGTCCTGTTTTATGACTTCCAACATGGATGAACGGGTGTATCTCATAAGCTCCGCCACGCTACCGAGGGTAAGCACTAAACAAGGCAGGAACATATGGTAGAGCATGTCCCCGGCCGCACCGATACCTTTTAGATTTGCCCCCGGCGTCGACATCCCCGATACAGGAAATAGGTGCAGGTCAACGGCAAACCACTTTATGAGGAGCAGGCCGAAATAGAAGGCGGGAATAGATATGCCTATAAGAGCCAGCACCGTAAAGAAATAGTCGAACTTGGAATATTGCCGGGTGGCGGATACCACGCCTATAGGTATGGAAATAATAATACTCAGTATAAATGACACAAGAGAAAGAATAAATGAATTCCATATATAGCTCTTAATAACCGTAGTTACCGGTTGTTTAAAATAGTATGAATCCCCGAAATCTCCCTTCAGCACTCCCTTAATCCAATAGAAGTACTGGACGTATGTAGGCTGGTCCAAATGCATCTGATGCCTAAGTTCTTCTTTTATCTCCGCGGTCATATGCGGGTTTATATTGGCTGACAATATATCGCCCGGCGCCATCTGCAGTATGCAAAAAAGGAGAATAGACACGCCTATCAGTATGGGGATCATCTGTATAAGCCTTCTTGTAATGTATTGCCGCAAATGTCTCACTCCTTTGAAAGATGTACCCGGCCTAAGGCCGGGCGCAGCCTGTTTTATTCATTTACTAGTTCGGTCTGATAGACGTGATATGTCCAGTCTTCATATGGGCTTACCACTAAATTCTTCACCCTGGAGCTTACACCGTATAAATCGTCGGAATACTCCAGGAAGATGTAGGGAAGATCATCGTTTGCAACTTCCATCCATTTCTGGTATATCTCTTTCCTCTTCTTCTGGTCGGTCTCCCTGAGACCTTGTTGTATCAGTTCTTCGCTCTCTTTATTATCCCATCCTCCCGCGTTGAAGCCACCCTTCTCCGCCTGCTTTATGGAGAATATTTCAGAAGGATCGGGGTCTATGGACAGAGTCCAGGCCATGTTAAACAGCTCGAATTTCTGCTGGTCGTATACCTTGGTAGAGAGTGTGGAGAATTCCATAAGCTCCGGCACTACCTCTATGCCCAGCTTACCCCAGTTGTCCTTTACTATCGGTATCAGAGTATCTACGTACTTGCTACCGGTATATGTCATCCAGTGTATGACGAACTTCTCGCCGTCTTTATACCTGAAGCCGTCGTCCTTCTTGACCCAGCCTGCTTCATCCAAAAGCTTATTCGCCTTGTCAGGATCGTAGGGATATCCGTTGAGCTTATCGGTATATGCCCACGATACAGGCGATGCCGGCGCATTGCACGGCTGACCGTAGCCTTTGAAGTATGAGTCGATGAAACCCTGACGGTTAAGCCCGTACATGAGGGCCTGCCTCACCTTTTTATCGCTGAATTTATCCAGCCGCAGATTCATGCCGATGTAGCCGTAGCTGTTGGCAGGAAAATGTACGACATTCAAAAAGCCTGCATCTTGAAGCAGCTTGGTATTTTCCGGCCTGGCCGCAACTATATCCACATCAACCCCGCCCGAAGTGAGCTCCTGAATCTGTGTATCAGCATTGGTGACCTTTATTATGATGTTCTTTATCTTTGGGGCGCCTTTCCAGTAATCAGGCCTGGCCTCAAAGTCTATCTCCTGCCCCGCCTTGTAGTCCTTAAACAAATACGCTCCCGAACCCATCGGTTTCAACAACAGATCCTTGAGTTTCTGTGTGTCGCCCTTCTTAAAACCATAGTAGTCCTTGCTCATAATACCGTAGCCAAAGTTATTGGTCAGTGCGGCTGCATTAGCTTTGTCAAAGGTAAAAGAAATCGTATAATCATCTATGACCTTTATTCCCTGCAGATTGGTCACCTTGCCAGCCTTGTCATTATGATAATCATCGTATCCCACAATATCCAATACTACATCTATCCTAGGACCGTCATAGTTGGGGTCCGCTATAGCATTGTATGTAAATGCCACGTCTTTTGCCGTAAGCTCTTTACCGTCGCTAAACCTTACGCCTTTCTTGAGATGGAAGGTGTATGTCTTGCCATCCTTCGATATGTCCCAGCTTCCCGCTACGTTGGGAATTGCATTGCCCTTGGCATCATTCATAAGAAGCGAGTCAAAGACAAGATCCGTCACCCATGTGTCATACCGTGAATCACTATAGATTGGGTTGAATTTGCCCGATGGCGCCGTAGTGCCGACAATCAGCGTATCCTTCCTATTCTTGGCAACATCAGGCAGCTTGGCCGGGTCGGATGCCGCAATGACCTTCACCACCGAGGACTCGGCTTTGGATACGTCCGTAGGGGCAGACCCCTTGGCCGTATTTTTAGTATTTGTTTCCGTAGAAGTACCGCACGCTGTGAGAATCATAGCAAAGATAAGCAATAGAGCGCAAAACATTGATGACTTCTTTTTCATATTTCCCTCCTCCTTATTATTAATTCAAATTAGCTTATCTCTTTCGTATACTTTTTGCAAATATTGGAATGTAGCTAAATAAAGCCTTTAAAATAAAGAACCTTAATATTGCTATTATTTTTTGCATATTACCTCATGTTCTCGTTTTGACTTACTATAATATTATTAAATCGCTAAACTTTAGATATTATATTACAATTTACTAATTGAAACATTTAAAGAAAAGTGTCCACATATAGACATCGCAAAGCAGCTGAAACCAAGGGTCCACTATCTATGGCAGGAAAAAATAGCCGCTTTGCAGGTATAATATTAATAACCACCTTAATTATATTTATGATAAAGCTCAGAAAGGTATTCAGGTTAAAATGAGTACATATGTAAAAATGTGAAATGTTTATTGGAAGCGACATTGGCCTGGCCGTACATCGTATTTAAAGCCCTCAAATACAGGGGCCCTCATCTTCATATTCTCTGACCATTCCATAAACCTCACCCGGCATACGAGCGCCGGCTCTAACCACTGTATATTATCCTTTTTTTCTTGTTTTATATCCCCGGCCGCCTGCATGAATGCGGCAAGCTCCTCATGAGACATGCCCGATTCAACACTGCCAATGGTTATGAGTTTGTCCCCTTCATCATATAATCCGACAACCAGCGCGGTTTTGTCCACCCTGTAGCCCATGATTACGGCATCTATGGCAATAAGGTGTTTAAGCTTGAGCCAGAGACTGCTCCTCTTGCCTACATAATACTTAGAGTCGGCTTTCTTAGCCATCACGCCCTCCAGGCCTCTCTTCCCTGTTTCCTCAAAAAGCATTTTACCCTGCCCGGGTATAAAATCAGAGATGGCCAGGCCGCCTCCCGGCTGCACGGCGGATGTCAGTATTTCCTTGCGCTCCATGAGCGGCAGGTCAATTAAAGACCTACCATCCGCATACAAAATGTCCCAGGTTATAAACATAGCGGGCATAGACTTGCTTAAAAGTTTTATCTTAAATGTATCCTCCCTGTTCTTCCTGGCCATGATGCTCCTAAAATGAGGCTTATTGTCCCGCATGACCACAAGCTCGCCGTCCAGTACGGCTTCCTTGACCTTAAGGCACCTATTTATATACATAAGCTCAGGGAAATGGCTGGTTATATTATTAAGTCTCCTGTCCTGCAACCTAACATCACCTGATAAGAATACGATGGTACGAGAACCATCCCATTTAATTTCATATATCCAGCCGGGATCGTCGAAGGGCGTCCCTCCCTGTGACGCCAGCATCGGCGATATCCTTTCATCCATCATAGACATTTATCCTTATGCCTCTTTTCTCTTATGTCCCTTGCTCTTGGCCTGGCCTCCCTTATCAGCCGCATCTATACTGGCTTTTAAGGCAGCCACCAGATCCAGGGTATTATCCTGCTTCTCTGCCTTTTCGGGTGTAACCGTCTCCTGTCCCTGTATCTTGGCCTCTATTACCTCAAGCAGGGCCTTTCTGTAGGTATCGTCATATTTCTCAGGTTCAAAATCGGATTTCATGGTGTCAATAAGTTTAAGCGACATCTCTACCTCATTATCCCGCGGCTCTACCTGCCTTATAGGAGGAAGCTCATCCGTCTTTCTTATCTCATCGGCGAAAAACATGGTCTCCATCGCCATATAATTATCATTAAATACCCGCAGGCAGGCCAGGTCTTGCTTTGACCTTATCACCACCTTAGCAATAGCTACGGTGTTAGTCTTCTTCATGGCATCCCTGAGAAGTACGTACGCCTTCGACCCTATATCCTCCGGAGCCATATAATAGGTCTTGTCATAATATATGGGATCTATCCGGCTTATATCCGTAAAGTCTATGATATCAACGCTCTTAACACTCTGCTCTGGTATCCTCTCCATGTCCTCGTCGTTTACAATGACAAACTTGCCCGGCTGATATTCATAGCCGCGCACAATCTCATCCTGGCTTACGGTCCGGTTGCATACGGGACACACCTTCTCATATTTTATGGGAGTCTTGCACTCTTTATGAAGCTGCCTAAAATGAGTGGTGTGGTCTTCCGTTGCGGCAAACAGCTTAATAGGAATACTGACCAGGCCGAAGCTTATCGCCCCTTTCCACAGTGAACGCATAAAATCACCCCGTTTTATTGTTACCGGTTATTATAAATATATCCCGGACCGATGACAGTTTGTCTGCAGTCCGGGATATATATCTCTAAATCCATTTATTTCTTCATTTCATAAATATATGACCTTGTATCCTCGCCATTTAACTGGGAATTATTTTTAAAGTACAAGCGATTGCCCTTTTGCCCTGCTTAAGAAAATCTCCCCTGTAGGGTATGTCGTTTGTCTCCGCGTAATCCTGCTCATCCTTATCAAGCAGCTCCTTATAAAGCTGTACCTTCTCATGGCTTTCGAGGTCTACCAGCATAAGTATACCGCCGCTGTTTGGCCGGGCAATCATAAAACCGCCGCACATGCCGGAGTAATTATGGCCATTATAAAAATTCCCGGGTAAATAATTATTTCCCGGGAATTAATACCTCTATCATCTATCATCAATCATCTATCATCTATCATCTATCATCTATCATCTATCATCTATCATCTATCATCTATATTCTTATCCCGTCATTTAAAAGACCGGTAAGCAGCTTCACGCCGCCCTCCATATCGGATATATCCACCATTTCACTGTCAGAGTGCATATACCTGCATGGTATGGAGAGACATCCCGACGGCACCCCGCTCTTGCTTAGGGCAACAGCACCCGTATCCGTGCCGCCTGCTTTTAATACCTCCATCTGATAAGGCACACCCAGCTTCTCTGCTTCATCTATCATGATATTTTTAATGGCAGGATGAACCATAACCGACTGATCAAATACCTTTATGGCAGGACCCTCTCCCAGCTTCACCGACATCGGCTGGGACTTGGGGGTATCCCCCGTATCCGTTACGTCCACCGCTATGCAGGCAGAGGGCTCGATGGCAAATGCAGCGGTGCTAGCTCCGCGGCTGCCCAGTTCCTCCTGAACCGTGAACACAAAATATATCTCATGAGGAGAGTCCTTAAGGTTCTTGATAGTTTCTATGAGTACGGCGCATGAGGACCTGTTGTCCAGGGCGCAGGATGTCACGCGATCGCCGTTTCCACCGAAGGTTGTATAGTATACCGCAGCATCACCCTCCTGTACCTTGGTCAAGGCATCCTCCCTGTCCTTCGCGCCGATATCAATATACATATTGTTTACGGTAACATCCTTGATCTCCTTGATCTCATTTTCATAGCTCACCACGCCTACTATGCCATTACCGAAGATCACCTTCCTATCTATCAAATCCGTTACGTCAAAACCGCCGGCCGGAGCAAACCTCAGAAAGCCTGTATCATCTATGTAGGTCACGACCAGGCCTATCTGGTCCATGTGTGCGGCAATCATCACCTTGCTGCCGCTTCCTTTTTTCACCGCTATGAGGTTCCCCAGGGAATCGGTTTTTATCTCGTCAACGCAGCCCTCTATCTCCTTCTTTATGATCTCTCTTACAGTTTCCTCGTTTCCCGACGGCCCGTATGCCGAGGTCAGCTTTTTCAAAAGTTGCTTCATTTACAGCACGCTCCTTTTTTTAAAAATTCCTTTATCAGGCTTACAGTGTTCTCAAAATCGGTCACGTCCATTATGGCCGCCGGGGAGTGAATATACCTTACCGGCACCGAAACAACCCCCGTCTTTACACCCTCATGGGTACGTTGAATCATGCCGGCGTCGTTGCCGCCCGTCATCGTCCTCTTCATCTGATATGGTATGCCGGCATCCTCCGCCGCGTCTATAAGACCATTCACTATATCCTTGGAAGAGTATGAGCTCCTGTCTATAATCGAAATGGCAGGACCGCAACCCATGACCGTGGAATACATGTGCTCATCCGCGCCTGGAACATCCGAGCATGTGGTACCCTCCAAGGCCAGGCCGATGTCGGGGTTTATCCTGTATGCAGCTATTCCCGCCCCCCTGAGGCCGGCCTCCTCCTGTACGGCAAAATTCACATATAAATCATCTGGGTAATTATCCTTAAGCACCTCTATCAAAACAGCACAGCCCGCCCTGTCATCCAGAGCCTTGGCCTTAATCCTGCCGCTGCCAATATCCTCGCACTCCGTCGTGAATGTAGCATAGTCGCCCAGACTCACCAGGCCCTCTGCCTCCTCTTTAGACCTTGCACCTATATCTATATACATATCGTCCGCCTTCACCACGCGATTACGCTCATCTCTTTTCTGCAGGTGTATGGCCTTTATGCCCAGCACTCCGGGCACCCTGCCTGCAATCATCACTCTCTTGGATAAAAGAACCCGCTGATCTATACCTATAACACCGAATTTGAGCATGCCGTCATCACAGATATGGGTTATGATAAGCCCTACCTCATCCATATGAGCATCAAGCATTACCTTTTTAGGATTTTCAGCGCTGCCCTTTTTCACTGCTATGAGGTTTCCCATGCTGTCTGTTATCATTTTATCCACATAAGGGGATATCTCCTTCTTTATAAACTCCCTTACCCGGCCCTCGTCACCGGATACGCCGTCGGTCTCCGTAAGACTCTTTAATAATTGAAGCATTCGTCCGCCTCCTTCAGTGAAGAAATAAACAGAGCTATCAGCCTGCCCGCATTCTTTATATCATTTAAATCCATCGTCTCAACAGTGGTATGCATGTATCTCAAGGGAACCGACACAAGCACCGTCGGTACACCGCTCCTCGTAACCTGCATAACCCAGGCATCCGTCCCGCTGTGGCCGGGTATAACCTCCGGCTGGTAGGCTATACCGTACTCTTTTGCCATATCCATCATCCTGTGTGTAAGCTTGGGGTGCATATTCGGGCCCATGCCCACAGCCGGACCCTTGCCCAGTATACATGTCTGCTCCTTGGGAGCATCGGGGGTATCCCCGTGAGTGACGTCGATGGCGATGCCTACATCCGGTAGATTGTCATATGTACTTATCTGCGCGCCGCGGCTTCCCAGCTCCTCCTGTGTGGTAGCCACAAATCGAACCTCCGCCCCGTAGTTTAAATGATCCAGTTCCTTCATGGCCTGCACCATAACGGCAACGCCCGCCCTGTCGTCTAAAGACTTGCCTGTTATGCGGTTCCCGTTCATATGAATGACTGGGCTTTTAAAAGTAATGGTATCCCCCACCCTCACAAACTTCTTTACGTCATCACAATCCATAGCGAGATCAATGGCCAGGTCTTTTATATCCACAGCCTTGTTCGCTTCGCCCGGCTTTTGCAAATGAGGCGGCTTGGCTCCTATCAAGCCCAGAAGCTCTTTTCGGCCGTGTACCCTGACCTCCTGTCCGGGCAGTATCCTCTGGTCCAGTCCTATACCTTCGAAACTTAGGAATCCCTTATCATCTATACCGGTTACGAGCATACCCACCTCGTCCATGTGAGCAGCCAGCATCACCCGCGGGTTCCTGCCCCCACCCATGGACTTTTTGCCCGTGACATTATAGAAGCTGTCAACGGTAACCTCATCACAGTATTCCTTAAAAATATCCGCCACCACATCGGACACGTTCTTCTCGTATCCTGAAATACCGGATAGGTTATTTACCCGCGACAAAAAATCAAATATATCCATTCGTAAACTCCTTTCCATCTTATAGCAGTATTATATCATAACATCTCACCTCAAGGAGGCGGCATTTCTGTGCTGAGCAAAAAAGATGTGCAAAAAAATTAGAGAGGTCAGAAAAGCCCCCTCTAATATATCAACAATCATTCCATACCCAACGGTGTTTTTTCCGTTGGAGGCAAAAACGTTTTGTCGATTTTCCTCCAGTCTTCATCAGCAATGGAAATGTGAAGTACTTCCGCGTTCTTCCGAACATGAGCAGGCGAGCCTGCCTTGGGAATGGCAACCATGTTGTCCTGCCGAAGGACAAAAGCAAGCAAAAGCTGCATTACGCTGATCCTGTACTTTTCCGCAATTTCCACAAGAACCGGGTCCCGCCGCAGATCACGTTGTGATCTCTTAAGAGTGCCGGCCTGCGCCAGCGGACAATAGGCCATGGCTACAACATTATGAGACTTAAGATACGGGATCAAATCATATTCGATTCCCCTTGATCCCAGATTATAAAGGACCTGGTCCACTGCACAGTTTTTGCCGTCCGGTATACTTAAGAGTTCCTCCATATCGGATGTATCGAAGTTTGAAACGCCCCAGCGGCGGATTTTACCTGATTTGACCAGCCTCTCCATGCATTCCACTGTCTCCTGCAGAGGTATGCTGCCCCGCCAGTGCAGCAGATAAAGATCAAGGTAATCAGTATTCAGACGCTTTAGCGTCGCGTCGCAGCTTGCGAAAATGTTGCTTTTACCGGCATGATGCGGATAGACCTTAGATAAGAGTAAATATTCCTCTCTCTTTCTGCCTCTCAACGCCTTCCCGATCAGCTCTTCTGATTTTCCATCACCATACATTTCCGCCGTATCGATCAGATTCAAACCCAGGTCCAGGCCTAACCTAAGTGCGTCCATTTCATTTTCGGCCTTCTTCAGATCCTCCCCAATATGCCAGCCTCCCTGCCCAAGGACAGGGAAAGATAATCCGTTTGCTGAAACGGTTGGAATTGGTTTGTCCATTCTTTACCTCTCCTTTACGTGCGTAAAAACACAAAAATCATATAACGCTGCACATACGGTAAACAGAAATTATGTTAATGACGCCTCATAAATAGAATTAATCGATTTTAAAAGTATGGCATTGAATTCTTCATCCGACTGCTGTACATTAAGTCCCTGGGATAATGCCCGGGAAAAGCTTGCTATCAACCCGTGGTTACGCGAGAGCTTTTCATTGGCCGCACTCTGAGTATATCCGCCTGATAAAGCCACAACCCTTACTACATGCTTATCGCTTATCAGGTCGCTGTAGAAGTTATCCACCGTCGGTATGGATAGCTTAAGCATGACTTTTTCATCCGCTCCGAGTTTGTATAATTGCTTTAAGATCTCATCCTTGAGTATTTTCTCGGACTCCGCCTTATCCTCGCTGTGAATATCGACCTCCGGTTCAATAATGGGGAGCAGTCCGGCATCTATAATTTGCTTGCCTAACTCAAACTGCTGAGCGGCTATTTCTTTAATTCCCTCGGGGTCGGCCTGCTTTATGACGGAACGCATTTTAGTTCCGAAAATATTTCTCTTAACTGCTCTCTTGAGAAGATCATCCAGGCTGGGAATGGGCTTCATGAGCTGTACACCGGCTGTGAGATTAGCCAGGCCTTTATCAACCTTCAAGAAAGGAACAATTCCCTTCTTATTCCAAAGATAATCAGCTGTAAGCTCACCATCTACCGTGCGCTCCATGGTATTCTCAAATAAAATGGCACCCAAAATATGCTCCGAGGTGAATGAAGGGCTTTTTATGATGCGCGTTCTCATCTCATGCACTAAATTAAACATTTCTTCATCATTTTTATATTCATTTTCCTTAATTCCATATATCGCCAGCGCTTTGGGGGTGCTCCCGCCGCTCTGGTCCAATGCCGCAATAAATCCGCTGCCGTTTTTGATACGATCAAGCTGAGTGCTGTTCATTAAACCATCTCCATAATTAAAATAAATAAATAGCAATCTTAGCTATATTTTAACACATTTGCAAAACCAAATACATTCTATTACTTTCTTATCCTTTGAATAAAAATCGGGATATGGAAAAAAATAATACCGGAGGTGTATATATATGCCTGATGTCAATTCACTAAATGTAGTAATAGGCAATCTAAAAAAAGCACAATGCGATCTGGAGAATTTCTCAAAGGAGACTGATGAGAACAGCCTCCAAAAGACCTACAGCACATATGCAAATCAGCTGGACACCATGCTTAAAGGTCTTCAGGGCAAGGTAGATGAAGGAAAGTACGGCATAGACAAGTAATAAAAAAACTGCAGAGGGAATGGCCTCTGCAGTTTTTTATCCTATATTCTTACCCCGAATATGCACCCAAAAACTGGCTCTTATAAAGATCGGCGTAGAAACCGCCTTTATCAATCAACTCTTTATGAGTACCCTGTTCTATTATACTGCCATGATTCATAACGAGTATGTCGTCGGCATTTCTTATGGTAGACAGACGGTGGGCAATAACAAAACTGGTCCGGTCCTTCATAAGCCTTTTCATGGCGTTCTGTATATATAGCTCGGTGAGGGTATCGACATTGCTTGTAGCTTCATCCAGTATCATTATATCCGGGTCTGCCAGCATTGTCCGTGCAATGGTCAGAAGCTGCTTTTCGCCCTGGGATATGTTGGAGGCATCTTCATTTAAAACAGTGTCATAGCCCCTGGGGAGCGCCTTAATAAAGTTATCGGCATGGGCCGCCTTGGCTGCTCTTATTACCTCGTCATTCGTGGCATTTTGGTTGCCATAGGCTATGTTATCCCTGATCGTACCGTTAAATAGCCATGTGTCCTGAAGAACCATGCCAAAGATGCTCCGAAGGTTATCCCTCGTAAGGTCCTTGATATCTACATTATCCACCTTGATGCTGCCTGAATCTATTTCATAAAACCTCATGAGGAGGTTTACTATGGTTGTCTTGCCGGCACCTGTCGGCCCCACAATAGCTATCATCTGGCCGGGCTTTACATCTATATTCAGATCATTAATTAAAGGTTCATCCTTTTTGTAACTGAAATTCACGTGCTCCAGCCTTACATATCCCTGCACGTCCTGGATATGTGGCGCATCCTCTTTGTCCGGTATCTCCTCTTTCTGGTCAAGTATCTCAAATACCCTCTCCGCTGATGCAATGGTGGACTGAATGACATTGGCTATGTTGGCAGTCTGTGTTATCGGCTGGGTAAACTGCCGCGAATATTGCACAAAAGCCTGAACGTTACCTATAGTTAAGCGCCCGTGGGCAACCATAATACCCCCAACTACACTTACAAAAACATATCCCAGGTTACTGATGAAGTTCATTATCGGCATTATTATACCGGACATGAACTGCGCCTTCCAAGATGCCCCAAAGAGTTCATCATTTATCGATTTAAATTCATTTATGGAATCCTCTTCACGGCCGAATGCTTTTATGATATTATGGCCGCCGTACATCTCCTCCACATGGCCATTAAGGTTACCCAGCACCCTCTGTTGCGCCGCAAAATATTTCTGTGAGCGCGAGGCTATGGACTTTATCGCTATAAGGCTGAGCGGCAGGGTTATGACTGTAACCAGTGTAAGAAGCGGGCTTATGGTAAGCATCATAACCACCACGCCTACAAGGGTGACAACAGCCGTAATGAGCTGCGTTATGCTTTGCTGAAGCGTACTGCTTATATTATCCACATCGTTGGTTACACGGCTGAGCACCTCGCCATAAGGGTTAGCATCAAAAAACTTAAGCGGCAGCCTGGTGAGCTTATCCATGATATCTGCGCGCATTTCCCTTACTACGCCCTGTGCCACGCCGGCCATCATATAGTGTTGTATATAAGTAAATATGGCACTTACCACATACAAAGCCAACAGCACAAGGAGTATATGGCCTATATATGTGAAATCCACACTAGCGCCGGGTTTTTTATGAAGTATATCCATGGCGCCCTCAAACAACTTCGTTATGGCCAGGCCGTTTATTCTCGGTCCGAGTATGTTAAAAACAGTGCCGAGAGCCGCCATAATAAATACTATTATGATTGTAGTCATATACGGCTTTACATATTTCATCAATCTTTTCAGGCTGCCTGAAAAATTCTTGGCCTTTTCACTGCCCCTGGCAACCGGAGGGCCGCCGCTTGTCGCTCCACGTCTGCCACCTCCGAGGGTGTAGTCGTCTCTTTCGTTGTCTTCGCTCATGCTATCTCCTCCTCGGAAAGCTGTGACAGCACAATGTTTTTGTATGTCTCACAGTTTTTATAGAGTTCCTCATGTTTGCCAATGCCGGCTATACGGCCTTCATCCATCACTATTATCTGATCCGCATTCATAACTGTGGCCACCCTTTGGGCCACAATTATCCTTGTGGAATTGCCCGTGTCCCTGCTCAAGGCCATTCTGAGGTTGGCATCCGTCTTAAAATCCAGTGCGGAAAAACTGTCGTCAAAAAGATATATACCGGGCCGGCGTACAATAGCCCTGGCTATACAAAGCCTCTGTTTCTGTCCTCCCGAGACATTCGCGCCGCCTTCCGAAAGCATCGTTTCATAGCCGTTTTTCATATTGTTTATGAATTCCGTAGCCTGCGCCGTCTCCGCAGCGCGGTGTATCTCATCATCTGTTGCATTATCCTTGCCGTACCTGATGTTTTCAGAAATCGTACCGGTAAATAATACCGACTTCTGCGGCACATAACCTATCACGGAGCGCAGTAGCTCCTGGGGTATATCCCTTACATCGGTGCCGTCTATGGTTATGCTTCCTTTGGTTACGTCATAAAACCTCATTATCAGGTTTAAAAGCGTGGACTTGCCCGAGCCGGTGGCTCCTATTATTGCTGTCGTGCAGCCTGGCCTGGCCGTAAATGATATGCCTGTAACAGCAGGCTCTGCGGCATCAGGGTAATTAAAACTCACATCTTTAAACTCTATTGTTCCCTGTAAATCATCAGGTTTAGCGGGATTTTCACTATCAACTATCTCCGGCTCCATATTGAGTACCTCGTTTATCCTCTCTGCGGATGCCACAACACGCGGCATCATGATAAAGACTATGGACATCATCATGGTAGAGAACATAATTTCCATGGCATATTGTATGAATGCCGTGAGATTTCCGACTGCCATCTGCGATGCATTTACCTTAAAGCTGCCCAGCCATACTATGGCAACAGCCGTTACATTGAATATAAGCATGATAAGGGGCATCAGGACAGCCATCAGCCTGTTTACCTTAACAGCCACATCGGTAAGTTCAATATTGGCCATACTGAACCTCTTCTTCTCAAAATGTAAGCGGTTAAAGGCACGTATTACCCTGGAACCGGTAAGATTCTCTCTCATTATCCTGTTTAACTTATCAATCTTTCTCTGCATCGTTCTGAAGAGCGGCAGTGAAAGATGTGATATGGTCATAACCACAATAGCTATTGTCGGAATGACAATGGCAAATATATAAGACATGCTGGGCGCCGTCGTTATAGCCATTATTATTCCGCCTATAGCCATCATGGGGGCCATAACAACCATCCTGAAAAATATCATTGTAACCATCTGCAGCTGTGTTACATCATTGGTGGTCCTGGTTATCAGCGAAGCAGTCCCTATCTTGTCAAACTCATGCAGGGAGAAGCTCTCCACCTTTTCAAACATGGCCTCACGCAGTGATTTACCAAAACCCATGGCAGCCTTGGAAGAAAAAAAACTTGCCATAACGGCAACAGCCACGGTACACAAAGATATAAGCAGCATCTTTACTCCAGTAGAAAGTATATAGCCCTTGTCACTGTTTACAATGCCGATATTTATAATGTTGGCAGACAACTTAGGCAGTATAAGCTGAGAAATTGACTGACCAAATATACATAAAAGCGCGGCTATTATATAAACCTTATATGGCTTTAAATTATTGAAAATCTTTTTCATTAAAAATCTCACCTCAAACTATCCATAGAATACTTTAAATTATCCCTTATATTCATTAAAAACCCGTTCAGTGCGTCGCTTTCCTCATCGGAAAACTCACCAAACATAATATCATCTATTGCCATTGTTTCATTATACACACCATCACATATTTTCCTCCCATAATCTGTTATGTATACATGGGTTACACGCTGGTCATTTTTGTCCTGCTCTTTTTTGATCATACCTGCTTTTTCCATTCTCTTGAGCATAACGTTGACGGTAGGCGGAGCCATCTTGAGGCTCTTCGCCAGCTCTGTCTGGCTCACACCGTCACTTTTGTATAAATTAAATAGCAGTCGGGGCTGTCCGGGATAGACGCCCAACTTTTGAAAAGCTATCCGTGTATTCAGATAGTGCAGTCTTGTGATCTCCATAAAAAGTGCATAATTTGAATCAGGGTCCAGACAATTCATTACCTCACATCCCACCTTTATTAGACGGCTAATAAATTATAATTATACCATCCTCAAACAAAAAGTCAACAGTCTGCGGCAATTTTTTTCCCAGTATACATGTGTATAAAAAAAGATGGGGCTATTCCCATCTTGATTAATTATATCGTCAAAACTCTTTTATTGATATTACACGCAACACGGCTTTGTATTATCATATCAGCTTTTCAAATTCATCCAGCAGATCTTTGAAGAAGTCCAGCGCCTCGGTTATTGGCTGCGGCCTGGTAAGGTCTACCCCCACCTTCCTTAGTATATCCATGGGGTAGCTGCTGCCGCCGCTCTTTAGAAACTGTGTGTATCTTTCCACCGCCGGGCTGCCTTCCTGAACTATCATCCGGGATATGGCAATGGCTGCGGAAAACCCGGTGGCGTATTTATAGACATAGAAGCTGCTGTAGAAATGGGGAATTCTAGCCCATTCATAGTCTATTTCCTTGTCTATGACGACGTCCTTGCCAAAATACAGCTCGTTGAGTTTATGATACTCGCTGCAGAGGGCATCTGATGTTACCGGCCTGCCGCTCTCCGCCATTTCATGGGTGATCTTCTCGAATTCAGCAAACATGGTCTGTCTGTATAGCGTGGATTTAAACTGATCCATAAAGTGGTTGAGAAGATACATCCTCTCCTGCTTTGACTGTGCCTTATCCAAAAGATAATTTATAAGCAGGGCTTCATTGCAGGTGGATGCAATCTCCGCCAAAAATATAGGATAATCCTTGTACACATAGGGTTGGTTTTTCTCCGAATAGTAGGTATGCACCGAGTGACCCATCTCGTGGGCCAGTGTGAAAACATCATCCAGCTTGCCCTGGAAATTGAGCAGCACATAAGGATGAACCCCATAGGCCGATGAGGAATAACCCCCGCTGGTCTTGCCGCGTGTTTCATATACATCGATCCAGCCGGAGTCAAAACCCTGCTTCACTATACCGCGGTATTCGTCCCCCATTGGGGCCAGGCCGCTAAGCACCATTTCCTTGGCCTGTTCGTATGTAAACTCCTTATCGTAATCGGGTACCATGGGCACATACATGTCATAGAGATGTATTTCATCCAGTCCCAGCACCCTCTTCTTTATGTCCGCATATCTGTACATCAGCGGAAGAGCCGCATGCACTGTATTTATGAGGTTATCGTAAACTTCTGTGCTTATATTATCATCAAAGAGCGCAGCCTGGAGGCAGCTTGTAAACTTTCTTTGGTTTTTATAGAATACATCAGCCTTTACATTGGCCCGCTGGGTAGCTGTGATGGTATTTATATAACTTCCGTAGGTATTATGAAGTGCCTCAAAGGCATTTTTCCTTACATCCCGGTCCGTTGAAGATATAAGTCGGGAGTACCTTCCCTTGGACAGCTCAATCTCATTTCCTTCTTCATCCTTTATCTTGGGAAATCTAATGTCGGCATCGGTGAGCATTGTGTAAACATCATCGGGTGCGGATGCCATGTCCTGCGCTTCTGCCAATATCCTCTCGCTGTTCTCATCCAGTATATGCTGCTTTTGCCTTATCAGGTTATCTATATAGTGGGCATAGACCTTGAGCTCCTTGTCCTGCTTTACTTTTTCCTTCAGTTCATCCTCAGGCAGGGCCAGTATTTCCGGCTCCAAATAGGCAAGAAGACCGGATGCCTGCACCAAAAGGCTTATTGCCCTGTCGGTAAGACCCTGATACTTAGCGGCTGTATTATCCGCATCCTTGGCCATATGTGCATAGGAATACAGCTTTTCTATAATCATGACGGCCTCGTCCTGTGTCTTCAGGACCTGGGCGAGGTTATTAAGCGTCACTTTCCCTTGATATGCCGCCGCCTTCTTTATTAGTTCACCTGCCTTTTTATAGTCCTGCTCCCAGAGGTCGTCGCTGGAATAGATATCATTAAGATGCCATTTATATTTATCATCTATATCGCTTCTGGAAGGTAAATCATTCATGTAATCACTTCCCCTTTCTATTAGTAGTCCATTTATAAGCTATTTCATAGAGTTCATCATAACCGGGCTCCCCGCCCGTCCATATCTTAAATGACCCAATGGCCTGGTATATGAGCATGCCCAGGCCGGTAAGCACATCGCAGCCCAAATCAGCCGCATCCCTTAATATGCCCGTCACCGGCGGGTTATATACCGCATCACATACCAGCTGGTTTGCACTTAAGATATCCGGAGGAAATGGCCTGGCCTGCGTATTGGGATACATTCCCACCGTCGTGGTATTTACTACTATGTCCGACCTACGGGAGGCCTCCTTAAGTTCATCATAATCCAGATGCAGGGCCTTGGCCTTTCCTTTAGCTGCCCTGTTTATTTCACCGGCCAGGCCGGCCGCTTTGCCGTATGTCCTGTTGGCTATGTACACCTTACTGGCACCTCTTAAAACAAGGGTAAAGGCTATCGCCCTGGCCGCTCCCCCACAGCCTATAATGAGCACCTTAGCACCCTCGGGATCTGCCCCGGCGTTTTCTTTAAGAGACATCAAAAAACCTTCCCCGTCGGTGTTATACCCGTGCAGCCTGCCACCCTTATTGGATATGACATTCACCGCGCCTATCATTTTAGCACTTTCGTCTATTTCATCTAAATACCTCATAACCTCGGTCTTGTACGGGGTAGTGACATTGGCGCCGGCTATCCTGAAGCAGTCAAAACTGCCCATCGCCCTCTTTAACTGATCACTTGTTAATTGGAAAGGAATGTATATATAGTTCAAACCCATCCTCTCAAAGGCAGCATTCTGTAATAGCGGAGATATAGAATGGCCTATGGGATTTCCAAAGAGCGTTACTATTTTCGTATCCTTATCCGCCTTCACCGGCTCTCGCCCCTTACCAAAAGCATGTTGTAAACCATATGTATCGCAATAGCCGAGCAAAGGGCAGGGCCAAATCCAAACCTCATTACAAGGAACGTAACCCCTCCAAAAACAAGATGGCTTACCATACTCATGATAGCAGCACGCATGTTTATACTGCCGGGTGATGCAGCATAGTCGTGGACCGCCTCGGCGGCTCCGAAGACCACATGGGATGCCATAATGTCCCCTGCAAAAAGAACGGCCAGGCCGCTTTTAAGCAGTTCCTCTATGGCCGGTGTTAAATAGCACACCGCTCTGCTCCCACAGCGGGAGATGAGGAAGGTATTAGCAAAATATGCAATAACACCAGCGGCCAGGCCGGATAATACACCTTTTAGCAGCAGCATTTTACCTCGTCTATGCCCAGGCCAGGCCCGCCTGAAAACAAGATTTCCGGCCCATCGTATCTTATGCCGCCCGATACCGGGTCTTCAGCCAGAAGATATGCGGCGTCCAGATCAAGCATCGTCACATTGTGAGTCGATGCTGCAAAATGAGCAGCCGCAGTGACGGAAACCTTGCACTCCATCATACTGCCCACCATGCACTCCATACCTGCAGCCTCTGCCATTGCATTGATCTTTACCGCATTGTGTATTCCTCCCGCCTTCATCAGTTTTATGTTAAGTATGTCGCAGGCCCTCATGGAAATCAGCTTCAAGGCATCATTCATAGTAAAGAGAGCCTCGTCGGCCATCACCGGTATGGACACTGCGCCCGTCACCTCAGCCAGGCCTTCTACGTCCCATGCGGGAACAGGTTGCTCCACCAGCTCAATATCATACTTCTCCAATGCATTCATTACCCTGATCGCATCCTTGGCATTCCAACCCTGGTTGGCATCCAGCCTTATCTTAATATCTGGCCCTACAGCCTCCCTTATCGCTCTTACTCTTTCAATATCCTGCTTGTACTCTCCGCCCACCTTCGTCTTTAATGTATCAAAACCTTGTTTTACTGCATCTACAGAGTCTTTAACCATTTCGTCTATACCGTTTATGCTTATGGTAATATCTGTCTTAAGCCTGTCCGTATACCCTCCCAGCAGGCGATACAACGGTATCTCATAATGTTTTCCCAAGATATCATATATCGCCATATCTATAGCCGCTTTAGCGCTGGCATTATGCAGTATGCATTTGTCTAAAGCCAGAAACAACCTGTCTGTATCCAATATCTCCATACCCATTATCGCAGGCTTTATGTAGCTTTCCACGGCGTCCTCAATGGATCCCGTTATATCGCCTGTAATCACCGCGGTGGGGGCAGCCTCACCCATCCCAATAAGACCGTCGTCCGTTTCGACATACACGAGTACGTCATCCACGCTATCCACTCTCCTGAGAGATGTCTTAAATGGCTTTTTCAGTGCAGCCTTTATAGTCGATGTCTTCACATCCTTGATCTTCATTACCCTCATCCCCTTTGATTTTTTGCATCATATATATTTCAGTATAGCACCTTTTTAAGGTCGCCGCCATGCATATTCATTGAAAATTAAGTATATATTGTACAAGTAACAACAAAAGTTTATAATAAGGGCATTAAGTAATCAATAGATGGAGTGATGTTATGGAAAAAGGCAACAATAAACCGTTTAATATACACTGGCTTACACGCACAGCGCTGCTGCTGGCAGTAACACTGGCCTTCCAGATGCTGGGCTTTCCCCAGATGGTAACGGGCCCAGCCGTGAATGCCATGCTGCTGATATCCGCCACATATGCAGGACCGACCGGCGGCATAATAATAGGTATCTTAACCCCGCTCATAGCATTTTTGAGAGGCACACTGGCGCCTGCTCTTGCACCCATGATCCCATTTATAATGCTGGGAAACGCTGTATATGTCCTCATAGGGGCATTTTGCCGGGTTCTTATTAAAAATGTATATGCAGCCTCTGTCACCGGCATAGTTGCAGGCTCCGCGATAAAGTTTTTCATACTCGCTTCAGCGGTTAGTCTGCTGGTAACCCTGCCCCTCGCCATATCCCATGCCATGCAGTTGCCACAGCTTTATACCGCTTTAGCCGGAGGAATCATTGCTTTGGCTATAAACAAAGCACTTGCCGCCGCCTTTAAAAAAAGCGGCAAAAAATAAATAGCCTCACCGGCGGCAGCAATAATTCTGGGTTACCGTTATGAAACAATATCCCGTTATTTTTCCTCATTTTTAGTATAAGTCCAATCAATAGACGATAGTCCGCCTTGGTACAGGTCTGCTATCAAACCTATAAATTGTGACACCGGCAAATCCTGCCCCCTGCGTAGCCATAATCTAAATAATGATAATGAAATTGAAAGATGGAACTCCATCAAATATGGTTTTAGCGGATGACCATCCGGCAGATTTAGTTCCGGCATATCAAGATTGGGCTGCGTCTTCAGTTTCTCTATGAACCTGCTGCTCCCGAATTCTCCCAGCAGTGCATTGATATATAATGTTTTAGTTTTATACAATTCCACAAGTTCATTCTCGAATGAATTACTTCCCAACCCAACCTTGCTTCTTTTTTTACAAATATAATCAAGAATAAAAAGGGTCTGCCCGCAATCGGAAATTGTTCATCCCTTTAATTACGGTATTTCTAAAAAGGATAACTATAAAGAATGGATTCGCAGCATTCAATAAAGATCATAAATTTAAATCGTGTATCTTAAAAGTAAAGCACTTTAAAAATTTGTGCTTTGCTTTTTTATGTATTTCAACAAAAAAATATGCGGGCATAACACCCGCATATAATAAGCTTTATTCTACTATGCAAAGATCCTTGCTATATTTATTGAGAACCTCACAGCCGTCCTTAGTCACTACTACAAGGTCCTCCACCCTTACACCGAAATTACCCGGCAGGTATACACCCGGCTCGATAGAGAATATCATGCCTTCGTCCACCTTGTTCTCGTTTACCGATGATACGTCGCCCACCTCGTGGTCTTCCAGTCCTATGGAATGGCCCAGCCTGTGAGTGAAATATTTGCCATAACCCTTAGACTCGATATAGTCTCTTGCCGCAGCATCGATATCGCAGAAACGTACGCCCGGCTTAACCTTGTCTATGCCTTTAAGGTTAGCATCCCTTACGATGTTATATACCTTCTTCTGTTCTTCGGATGCACGTTTATAAAATACCGTCCTGGTTAAATCGGAGCAATATGAGTCCTTTTTACAACCAATGTCTATAACAACACTGTCGCCTTCCTTAAGCTGTGATGTAGCATCCGTTGTGTGATGCGGATCTGCACCGTTCGCTCCGTAAGCAACGATAGGATCAAAGGAGAATTCTTCCGCCCCCATCGAACGGTATGTCTCTAAAAGTATTTCTCCCATTTTCTTCTCGGTATATTTTTTAGGGACAAGCTCAATCATCTTATCAACGGCTATATCATTTACTCTGGATGATTCACGCATTAGATCTATCTCAGTTTTATCCTTCCTCTGCCTTACCTTGTCCGTAATATTGGAAATATCCACAAACTTAGTTACACCGGTGAGATCCATAAGCCTTATTAGGAACCTTGCCGGCCAGTTCTTGTCAACGCCGATAACGTCGTTCTTATCGATATAAGGTGCCAGTACTCCCACGGCATCCTGGTTATCATTAAGTGTTATGTTCTCTGTCCCGAGATCCTCATGAATGGGGAACAGTTCATTTACAAACAATTTTGCACTGCCGTCTGTTTTAAGCAGCAGAACAAGCATCCTCTCACCGGGGAATATCCATTTACCCGTGAGGTAAAAAATGTTTACAGGATCGGACACAATCATTTGAGGTACTCCTGTATTCTTCATTTCTTGTAAAATCCTGCCCATTCTTTCTTTATTCATGATCTTACCTCCCTATAATATATATCAATGTTTATTTAACATTGTCATATTTATTTTCATACCTTTTCCACAGCAGCATTCCCAAGCCTATAATTATCGCCGCACCGCCGATCATCTCTACTTCGTAAACTATATTTGATTTAAGAGTAGGCATAACGGGCGTAGCTGACAGAATTATACCTGCAACTGTAACGACCTGTACCATCTGCGCAATATGTATTGCGGTAGTTGAGTTAGCGGACATCTCATAGAAGTCAGAGTTTCCTCCATTTTCCCTTCTCAGTTTGATATATGAAGCATACAGCAGTACATATGGAAATAGTGATGTAAGAGCCGTCATTGTAACCAAAAGGTTGTAAATAACATCCACCGATGGGAGAAGGCTGGAAAATATTAATAACGCACTAACAAGTACCGCCTGTATGATAACAGAATTATAAGGTATATTTATATCATTTACCTCTGTCATTGACTCGGGGAATATTCCCTTGGGCACACTGCTAAAAAGCATTTTAAGCGGTGATGCTATATAAAGTATGACCGCACCGAATATAGATACCGTCACACCCAATGCCACTAAACTTACAAGCCATTTGCCAATACCTAGGTTTTTTGCCACAGCATCGAATGCAGCCAATATTCCCTGTGAAGCCGTGATCTGGTCTGCGGGTAGTATCATGGTTATTGCAATGGAACCCAAAACATAAAGACCTCCGACAATCGCTGCCGCTATCATAATTGCCTTAGGAAAATCCCTTCTGGGATTGTCCATCTCATTTACAAAGTTTGCACATACTTCCGCTCCTGCCAATGCAAACATTATGGATGATATTGCAGACAGTGAATTTACATTTATCTTGGGAGTCAATGTGGCTACCGTGTACACCGAAGCAGGCTTGACCTTAAAGATAAAGACAGATACAAAAGCCAGTACTATTAGAAGCACCGTTGGTACAGTAGAACCTAAAGCACCCAGATTTGTAAATATCTTGGCAGATCCCATTCCTCTCATGCTAACAAGTGATAAAACCCAGAATACTACCAGGGATACTATCAAAACAAACATCTTGTTTTCGGCTAATTCCGGTTTCCCGACCGCATACGATATATTTACAGCCATAAATGTTAAAAACGATGAATACCAAAATATTTTGGCTGTCCAGTTAAGCCAAGAAACCATAAAACCCCATTTTTCACCATAGGCCACCTTAACCCACTCATACATCCCTCCGTCATTAGGGTATTTTGAAGCCAGCTCTGCACATATCAAGGAACTGGGAACAAAAAATATAAAGGAGAAAAGTATCCATGTGGGAATGGAGCCTAAACCCAACCCAAAGCTTGAGGCAGTGGACTTGGCTATCCAACGTATACCATACAATGCGGATACATTCATGAATACCAGGTCCCAGAGCCCGATTTTTTTATTCATCCTAATCCTCCTTAACTTAATAAATAAATATTCCAGTATAATTTTATTTTAACACTTTAAACTATTACTTTAAACATCATTATCCTAATCGACTTTTATTTGGTCATTAATCTCGCTTTGTTTATCTTTCTTATTGTTATCTTCTTCATTATTTTTATTAGAGTCTTGAAGCAAACTGTAGGATGTATAAAGTACAACTACAATTACAACCCATTGCAGTGCGCCCAGCGGTATAGACTTTACCAGAGTAGCGGCAAGAATGACCCCTACCGTACCGAGAGTTGAAAACATTATCGTTACTTTTCTATTATACGCCCCTGATTTTATAAACCTTATGGATGCTACCGGCATAAGCATGGCGCATGAGCCCATCATAATAGGGAATGCCACGCGGGGTGATATACCCAAGGCATACACAAGAGCCATGCATGGTGCATAAAGCCCCACTCCGCATGTCATCAAAGCACCCAATATAAAGTTTACAGCCACGCCTATTACCAGCTTTATACCAGTCAAACCTATGGCTGTTCCGCCGGCAGGTACTAAATCAAATTTGCCTGCTATCATCATAAGAGCTACCAAGATAAGTGCAAGACCCATCGTCTTTTGTATCTTCTTTTTAGATAACTTAACCATTACCCCTGCACCCAGCCAGGATCCTAAAACTGCAGAGGCTATCATCAAACCTAATGTAACCGGTTCAACCTCAACAGATGAAATAAAGGTAAGTGCCTCCAGCATAATTGATATGAAGAAGGCAACATTCAGTGTACCGGGCAGGTCCTTGTCATCCACCTGTTTAAAAGCTCTTAAAAGAGCGGTTCCAGTAGCAAAGTTGCCTATCCCCAGTGTATCCAGGAAACATATGATAAAGCCAATTACACCGGTAACCGGATAAGATGTATCCTCCTTAGCTATTTTATCTTTGTTTTGTATAAGGTCTCTGATTAACACAATTAAAAAGCAAACTGCCATTAAACCTAGTATAGTAAATATTACTTTAGTCAGAACTATCTCCCCTTTTAGTTTTCCTCATCTTAAGCTTCAAAAGCGCCACTGCCTTTTCTGCATCGATTTTTTGGATAGTATTCTCTCCCACTATTTGTGTTTCTATACCCTGTTTTGACTTATTAAAGTCAACCATGGTATCCATATATTTATTATTAACCACGGGCACCGCCTGTTTGCCGGTAAATTTGAGGCCCACAGCGGGTATACCTCTCTCCTCAAGCGCACGCAGCGTCTCTGCCATATCTATATCCTGATTGCCCCAACCGTCCATGGATACGACGGCACCATCTGCATCAAAAGCAGATGCCCACGTGCCGATGCGATCGGCTGAGAATACCTTTTCATCATTGTCTTGCGATGTGCCTGAAAAGATGATACCTGCAAGATCAAGGTCGGTATCACCGGAAATCATTTCTGTAAGAGGATCACGGAAATGGTGCAGCGTGGTTTCCTTTGTCGAAGGTCCTATACCCATATCTAACCTCCTATTTTTATAAGAATTTCATTACCTTTTCATTATCTGAATTCAATTCCCGATTGAAAAATATCCTGCGGTTCCAAAACCAGGTTATTGTATCCTGTTATAAAGGCCTGGCCGGAAATCCGGGGTATGATTCCTTCATAATTATCTACCTTAGTCTTTTCCATGACTTTGCCTTTAAACCTGCTTCCAAGTATACTCTCGGAGATGATCTCATCACCTAATTCAATCTCGCCATGGCGACATAATAGAGCAAGTTTGGCCGATGTCCCTGTGCCGCAAGGCGACCTGTCAAACTGGTTCTCGCCAAAAATAACTACATTTTTATAACCTTTTTCCCCGGTCTTAAGCGGTTGATAAAATTCAACCAGATCGACGGTGTTAATATATGGTTTGAGGGGATGAACAATATCATAATTCGAGTTTACATAATCCCTTATCTCTCTGCCTAAGGTTAAAAATTTGTCAATGTTTTTCATACTGATATCTATACCCAAATCCTCGGCAGACATCAACGCAAAAAAATTCCCTCCAAAACAAATATCGGCCTTTGAATCACATCCGTCCACATGGACATCAACGCCCTCCTTATATACAAAAGCCGGTTGGTTTAAAAAACTTATATCATGCACAACACCGTCTTCATCCACTGACGCCTTGACCTGGATAAGCCCCGCCGGCGCCTCCATCTTGAACTTCGTAAAGGGGGATTTCTTTTCCACTATGCCTGTTTCCATGGCTACCTTGGATGTGCCTATACTGCCGTGCCCGCACATATTCAGATATCCACCGGTATCCATAAATATTACTCCCAGTGCGGCGTCCTTATCTGCCGGTTCGGTTATAACTGAACCAAACATATTCTCATGCCCGCGCGGCTCCTTCATTAAAAATGTCCTCAGGTAATCATAGTTTTTTTCAAGATATGCTTTCTTCTCAGCCACGCTACCACCGCATAATTTAGGAAAACCACCCACTACTACCCTTGTAGGTTCGCCGGCAGTATGGGAATCAACTGTAAAAATGTTTCTAACCGTCTCCATCTATTTCAACCCTCCTCCGAATCTTATGTCATTGCCCTTATGGCACCGTCACGATATTCATTAGGTGTCAGCATTATGGGGATATTTCCCATATCTATTATTGATCTACCGCCGGCAAAACCACTGGGTTCACTCGGCAGAACGATATTGTCATACATTGCGCCCTGACCGGCAATAAGCTTTACAAGCACAACCTTGCTGCGGCCCGGCCGTCTGATATTATAATATTCGTGTCTCTCATCGGCTGCCGCGGCATCCAAATTCTTAAGTACATGCCTTAATTCATCAACAAATTCGTCCGCCGTATGATGAGCGGCTAATGTGAGATCCCTCCCAAATGGGAGCCCTCCCTGCACGGTCACATTTATACGCACTATGAAATCATTCGGTGCAGGAGTTCCAGGGCGGCCAAGCATCAGATGGTCCTTAAGCAGACCATCCGATGAGCCGCAGTCATTAAACTGCCTGCCCTCTTCAGTAATACCGGTGAGCATAACGTATACGCCGGTCAGCGTATGCGTTATGCCCTCACCTATTTTACCCAAAGCCTTTGTGGAGATCGGTATTATATCCATTATGCTGTTCACATATATGTCGTGTCTGTGGGGATATATAATATCAATATCAACCTTTTTTACAAGCACTTCATCTTTACCTATTTTGTTCGAAATTTCCTTGTCAATAGTCAGCCTGTGATCAGATATACTATTTTTCTCACCGAATACCACGTCTTGGATATCAAAGCTCTTAATTACAAGCCTTTCGTTATAAATATCTTCCATTTGTCCCAGCCTTCCGCATTAACTAAGGTCGTTAGATCTTAGCAACATACTCATAAGGCAGTGAAGCTATGGTACCCGGCGTCTGTATATCTACCAAACTCTTTAATGTAGCTCTTACTATGTCCGTCTGCATTTCTTTATTGTTCGGCTCACCGGCATTAGCACCCATAGGAACCTTAGGTGCTGCAACTCTCGGTGACCCGTTTTGCCGTGCTACCGGCGGCAGCGCTGCAATGAGTATTGTAGGTATTCCTGCACTTTCAATCGTTCTCTGCACAATCACGGCAGAGCGGTGGCAGGTGCCTCAGCCGGCTGTGAGGATAACCGCATCAACACCGGCATCCTTTATTTTTTTTGCTATTTCCGGCCCGGTGGTGTTTGTAAAAGCATTAACATCGCCGCCGCCTCCCATAAACCCAATATTTATCGGCGATATAGACTTTATAAAGCCCTCGTCTGCCAGCTCTCTTAACCTGTCTATGGGGAACATGCAGTTAATATCTTTATTTACATCACTGTTATCATATCCGCCGTGAGACACCATCAGGTCTTCGGTTTTTGTATCACCGGGAATAATCCTGTAAGTGGAATCTCCCGCCAGATTAAATCTCTTATCGGACTTCAAGTGGACACCCGCTCCTGTGACCAAGGCAACCACCATTTCATTCAACGGTTTGGTTACCGGCGCCCACACGGGCTGCGGGGTAATGGGAACATATACCTCGGACTGAAGTCCCTTAACCACAGTCATACTCATGTCTTTGCCTCCCCTATTCATTATTTAAAACCTCCGGATAGCTGAGCATAAAACCAACCTTGTCACCAATCTTCGGCTGATTTTCTGTTATTACCATCCTCCTTGCCAGCGCAAGGCGGCCCAGCCTACCATCCATTTCAATAGTTATTGCCATATCCGTAATGTCAGTAATTACTCCTTCATAATACTGCTCATTTGGAGCATAAACTATTTTTTTCATATAGGTTATGCATCCTTCTCGTAAATTTCTTTTCTCTTTTTACTCATTTTAAGTGTGGTTTCATTTGGTGATATATCTATTTTTCTGTCTGTCGCCTTTTCGATTAACTCTATATTGTTTGTTTTTACATTGGCGTTATACTTTCTTTCGGCCTTCTTTATCTGTGCTCCGGACATCTTGGCCTTAAGCATATACATGGCGCGTATGGCATCCTCTTTTGTGATACAGTTATTCTGAAGTATCTCGTTTTCTATACCTTGACGTGATTTATTTAAGTCTATCATTGCATCCATGTATTTATTGCCTACAACAAGCTGTCCCTGTACACCAGCAAAGGTCATACCCACAACGGGGACGCCTCTCTTGCCTATCTGCTCTATATGGCTGGCAAAGTCTATGTGGTTATTGCCGAAGCCTTCCGTCGTAACTATGGCACCATCTACATCCATGGCCTCCACCGTCATACCCAGCATTTTTGACACATAGAATTTTTCACTGTTTATCTGAGGAGATCCGACAAGCACCACAGCTGCAAGATCAATTTCCTCATCGTTCATTGCTTCAAGCACAAGCGGTTCTCTCCAATAATGCCGAGATGTTTCCTTGGATGCCGGTCCTATGCATGTCAGTGCATGTATGCAACCGTCTAATATCTGCAGAGGAGAGACCACAATCGGTACGTTGCCTAGGTCCACATTGGCTTTGGCACCAAGTACTCCCACAGGCTCGTCCGGCATGATAAAGTTATCATGCATTGCGCCCTGTCCCATGATCTCTTTTACAATGACGACCTTCTTCTTGCCCGTATGGCGGGTCTGCTTGAATTCTTCCGTATCCGACACCTGATCGTCGGGAACCTCTTTTAAAGCCTCCCTAATCTCTTGTGTTATCACATCGGTTGCCCGGTGAGCTGCCATTGGGCCTGGCCTCTCCATGTTTGTCTTTGCCTTAAGCGTAATCCTGGTCATTATGAGTATGTCGCCATAATCAGGTGAACCTGGACGGTTAAACATGACATTTCTGTCCATCTCGCCCTCCGAGGAACCAAACTCAGATACCTGGAAGCCTCTCTCATCAACACCGGTAACCACCATGACAGCACCATCTATAACCCTTGTGATGCCCTCGCCGATCTCTCCTTCTTCCTTGACTGCGATTGGCTGCACATCCATAAAGGTATCGCTGTAATCATCATAGTGCTCCGGGGTTATGATTTTAAGATCCATATCTATTACCAGATCCTGGCTTTGAGCGGCTTCTTCCACAATGTCTTTCCTTATATAGAGTGTACTGCCCTCTATCTTTGTCTCATCACCCAGCTTGACCTCATCTATTTTAAAATGCTTGCGTGTGAGCTTCCTTATTACCTTATCCTGTCCAGCCTTGTCCTGCCCCGCTGCTTCTTCATTACTTTTTTTTTGTAAATCCGCCTTAGGCTGAGTGCCTTGAACTACCGCACCGGGCACCCCATTAGAAAACATTGGAAACGTAAGCTCTATGTTCTTGCCCTCGCCGATTTTTATCTTTATATTAGATCCGGCAGCAGCCGACGATGTAACAGAGACCTGCTCGTCCTCGGTATTTTCCTCCTGAGGCTTGTCCTCTTCAACAGCTTCGGTCTCATCCTCCGGCTTCTCATCCGGCAGAGTCTTTGCATTCTCCACATACTCGGATGTGAGCGGTGTAAGTGCATCCACCGTCTTTATTAGCTTGGCTCCAAGAACCTCGCCTATCTTTAAACAATTATCCGGGATATCCAAAAGACCTGAATCAGCCAGATCAGGCAATATCTCCGGATCCTCTAACATAGAAGGAGCAATATCTCCCCCGCCTTCAAACCTGCAGCATGTAACAGCATAATCATTTTGATGCGCTTTCGCTGTTTCCATATCAATCGACATGTTATACCACCTCCATTAAGGTTTAATTTTACGATACAGCTTATGACCATAAGCTCTTAAAAGATGATCCGTACTGTGATAAACTGGAACTCCCAACCTGGGAGCTACATCCATTATGGTGTTTGTTCAGTGCTGGCAGCTGCCGACAAGCAGCACCTGCGCTCCCATCTTTTTAAGCTGAAGTACGGATTCGGCCTGGCCGGGACACACACCCGGTTTATTACACCTAAGCCTTCCCTTACCTATGTCTTCCATTCTCTTACAGTTGACCGCCGCTACAACCTCGGCACCCATACCCTTGGCTATCTCTTTCAGCCTGGGCTGCTGTGCGCCGCACTCGCATCCCAATATGCCAACCTTTCTCTTTTCATTGGGGAACGGCATGGCAACTCCTACTCCGCCTAAAGTCTTTGTTATAGGCATATCCTCGCTGCCATGTTTTCCGGTAAATGCACCGCCTGCAATAATCTCTCCATGCGGCTCGACATAACCTCCGCATTTATCGATAAGCACCTTCGCAGGAATGCCTATCGGCACATCCAGAAATACCTTACCGGTTTTAGCATCTTTCAGTCTGCCACCCGCCGTCACATCCTTAGTAATGACCGGCCGCCTCTCTTCAACGGCACGGGCAATATTTTTCAATGTCTCTACATTGCATATTACCGCGCCCGCCTTTAAAGGAAGCTCACCCGGTGTAAGATCTATGCCAAGTATTTCACGTACTATTACCCTTTCATCTCCTGCAGGGTACAAGTCCGGTAAAAACTTTATCTCGATATTTTTTTCGTCTTTGACGGCGGCCTCTAATGCTCGGACAGCCTGCGCATGCCTGGGCTTTATAGCCACAATTCCCTTCTTGGATCCGGTAACCTCCATTGCATACTTAAGTCCCCTTATAACCGTATTGGGGTCTTTTTCCACAAAAGTGATATTATGATGTAATGTAGGCTCGCACTCTGCGGAATTGGCAATCACGACCCCATCTTTTAAGTCTGCCTTAAGCTTAACATGGGTTGGGAAACCAGCCCCGCCGGCTCCGATAACTCCGGCCTCTTTGATGGCCTCGAGAATATCGTCCGTCGGCTTAATTTTCACATATTCATCAGGCTGCTCACTGGCTGCGTCTATAGTTATCGCATCGCCTGTAACCTCGCTTACCGTACCGTACACACTGGAGTGTATATTAGCACCTAAGCCGGCCGGCTCTGCGATCAGCTGGCCTTTTTTAACCTCATCACCTTTTTTAACAATCGGTGTATCCGGGGCACCTATATGCTGCTTAAGCATTATTTTTACAACCATTTAATCACCTCTTTCCATTTAAAGCTGTTAATTTAATCACATGCCCTTACGGCGAGATCATGAGCAAATATCGTGCCAAGCCTTTAAAAAAGCAGGAAAACCGTACAATAAAAAAGACAGCAGGCTTAAAATATACCCCCTGTCTACTAATATTCGCCGATAAATTGACATTATCGTCAGCTTTTCGTCACATCTATATCATAATTTCCCATTTTGTAATATAGTGTGGAGCGCGGCAAACCTAATTTCTCAGCTGCTTTGGAAATATTACCGCCGGTATTCCGTAATGTTTTCATGATTAAACTTTTTTCATACCTATTTATAGCCTCTCTCAAGGTGGTATCTTCTTCAGGTTGCGCAGCCCGACCCGTTGATACGCAGCCCATTATTTGCTCCGGTATATCCTCGGTCGTTATCGTGCTTTTTTGGCATAATATAGCCATGCTCTCAGCTACATTTTTAAGTTCCCTTACATTTCCCTTCCAAGGGTATTCCGTCAGGATCCTGACAGTCTTCCTATCGATGCCGATATTTTCCCGGCCTTCCTTCTTACAAATTTCATTCAAAAACAATCTGAGAAAGGAGTATATGTCTTCTTTTCTCTCCCTAAGCGGCGGAATTACTATTTTTATTACGTTGAGCCTGTAATAGAGGTCCTCCCGGAATGTGCCTTTTTTAACACACTCCTCCAGGTTTTTGTTTGTTGCAGATATAATCCTGACATCCACATCTACATACCTCTCACCGCCCACTCTTTTAATCTTCATTTCCTCTACCGCTCTTAAGAGTTTGGACTGCATAGACAACGGAAGATCCCCTATCTCATCTAAAAAAAGAGTTCCTTTATCAGCCATCTCAAAAAAGCCGGCTTTGCCCTGCCTGCTTGCACCGGTGAATGCACCGGACTCGTACCCGAAAAATTCACTCTCAAATAATTCGGCGGGTATGGCACTACAATTCACGGGAACAAAAGAACCCTTCATACCGCTTTGAGAATGTATCGTTCGCGCAAATACTTCTTTACCCGTACCACTTTCACCGGATATCATTATAGAGGCCTTACTGGGGGCCGCTCTTTTGGCAACCTCCATCATATCCTGCATTTTTTTGTTTTTACTGTAGATATTCCCCCATTTTCCTGTTAAACGATTTATCTCATTCTCCAGGAAATCTGCTCTTTCCCTTGCCTTTTCTAATTCACCGTTTATCCGTTTAATCTCGCTTATATCCTTATCTGTACTGATTACGCCTGCACATTCGCCGTCAATCATTATAGGGGAGGCACTTATAATTATATTAGTGCCTTCTCTAGGAGAATGGACAACATCTTTTACTATTTTTTTTGATTTCAATACCTTTAAATTGATGGCGTTTGGGAAATAATCCCCAAGGTTGTTCCCTAATATTATATCCTGAGGAAGATCGTAAAGCCGTTCAGAACTATTGTTCCAGAAAATAACCCTTCCACTTTTGTCTATTATGCACACGGCCTCCTGAATATCGTTTAAAACCTTGTCAAACACTTTGCTTTCATTACGGTATTGCTCTAAAAGATATCTTAAAATATCTAAATACCAAACTACACCTTTTATTATGCCGTCTTTTACTATTGGTATACTTTTTAATAAGGATTGCTTCATAATCTTTATACAGTCATTTATATCCGTATTTTGGCCGATATACTTGAAGTGCGTATCCATAATATCCACAGCGATGATATTATATCCCGATACATCCAGGCCTAATTTCTTTATCTGCTTAAATACCTTGTCCCTGTGGATCACTCCCACAAGCTTTTTATCTTTATTGTTTAATACATAAAGGTCTTCTATGTCGTTTTTTATAAAGCATTTAATCACAAGGCTGATGTCGGCATCCAGCGGCAGCACCGAATACTCCTGCGTCATTACTTTTTCGACACTCATATCGTCTATATAAAACATTATTAACAACACCTTTAAAATTAAGCTTTATATATTATACATTTATTTATCAAATGCTTCAAAACAGTTAATTTAAATTAACACCGGTAGATGATAATCATCAGTATATCTCCGGGTTATTAGCTAAATGCGGAAAAAAAACATTTTACCATCCTGTACGTTGTTTGATATCTCACCTTCATCCAAAAGAAATGAGACGAAAGCTTTTATACCGGCCATACATGTATAGTAACGCTTAACGTCAATTTCTATATCCTTAAGGATGAATACCTCAGAGGCCAGGCCTTCCATGGTCTTGGGCTGCTCTAAAAGCTCCAGTATTATCCCGATATATTCATCCAGGTTGTCTTTGTTTCGCTTTACAAGCGGCCGTATGTCCTCGTATACCTCGTCCGCATGTCCCAAAACAAAGTAATCCGCCTCCGTCTTTTCCAGCGTGCCCAGGGTTTCATACTCCGACTTTATATCATAGAGAAAGGGGACATACCTGGAAAGTCTCTTATCATCAAAGATAGAATCCCCGATATATGCAACACCGTCATCCGTTATTATGCCGATCTGTCCCATGGTATGTCCGCGCAAAGGGATCACCTGAAACTTCCTGTCGCCAAACTCGGCCGTACCCGGCAAAAGAGTGCCGTCTATATGAAACTCCTTTGTGAAAAACATTTCATCCCGTATGCCTTTATACGGCCTGGCCCCGTAAAGCGAATAACTTTCCAACTCGTTTATCTTCATAAACGCCGCCTCTATAGGAGAGGTATAAAAAGAAAGACCGGGGTATAATTCCGCCAGTACCCTATTGCCGCCGTAGTGGTCGGTATGCGAATGGGTATTTATAAGATACCTGGGCTTTAATCCGGCACCGGCCAGGCCATCCGATATCTTTCTGCCCGTGGTATTGTTTATTCCCGAATCCACCAGCAGGCAGTAACCATCCTTGTATGAATACACCCCTACATTCGTATTGCCAGGTATATAGCCGCTGTGTCCGTTAATCTTTATAATATCCAACCGATAGCACCTTCCTTTAATCGTCTTAAAAGATTATAACACAGCTAAAACATCTATAACAAAAAAGCAGGGCCTTATGGGCCCTGCTTTTATTTATTTCTGTTCCTCCATTATATCTATTACCTCGGCATTGTTTGCCTCTTCCGGAAGCTCAATTACTATGTCCGGGTTACCATAGTCATAATACCTTACCGTATCGCTCATCACCATTGAGGACATAGGAAGCGGCTGGCCGGAAATCTCAAACTCCTGATTTAAATCCATTCTGACATACATCTTTGCACTCTGGATAAGATTGGTCTCCGGATCTATATAGTAGGTCATCCTACCGTGCATACCTTTAAACATATCTCCTATATTTTGTCCCTCTGTGATCTCCTCACCGGACTGTGCCATCATCATAGAATTCAATACATCGTTAATAAAACTCATATCATTCAGGTTTATAAATGTATCTATCCGCCTTACCTTTTTCCCATCTATGGTTGTCTCACCCATATCCTTGTATACCGTACTCTTATCTACATATTCCGTCTGATCGGGTGATATCTGTGGAATTTTATTTAAATCAGGCATGGCCTGGCCCTTTATGACCGTCCACCTCTCTTTTCCATTTTCATCCTTGGCTTTTTGATATGTACCATCCTTAAGTATATACTGTTCTATGCTTTGGTCGGGCTCACCTTCTATAACCTGGTGGATTCCCGTTGCCATATCGAACTCCGTCTTAGTAGATAACTTCATAGTGATATCCTCCGGAATGTCCTTACCATTACCAAAAATTCTCACCACTGCATCATTGTCAAACCGAAATGTATCAGTATTCTGATTATTTACTCCCTCAACATACTTTTTTGCGGCATCCGAGTTTGTAAAAAGATCGTCTATTATTCTTTCCGCTGCCTCCGGTGTAACCTTTGAATTACTATCTGATACATCTGCGCCTAGCAGCCCATATTCTGCAGCATGCGCATATTCTTTTGCCGGGTCATCCTGCTTGTCATCCAATGATGAAAGGCCCAGAAAACGCGACAGGATTATTCCCGCAGTCTTGTATGTAAGCGGGTCCTCCAGCCCCAAGTTGTCTTTTGTATTGCCCTTCAAAATCCCGTTTTCCCGTGCATAGTCCACGTATGTTTTGCCGCCCAGATCAGTATCCGCCTTGTTTAAGAGCAGCTCCAGATAAGCGCCCTTGGTGACAGCCGCTGGCTGCTGTGCCATGGCTGCTACAGGAAGCGACAGTACCATAAGCAAAACCAATGTCGTTGATAAAACCTTCTTCATTACAAACCTCCCCTTTCAAATCAATGTAATTTAATTATATCATATTAAAAGTATCCTGAATACGGACTTCTCGCCTTTCTTAAAAACGCATATACAAGGCCTGTAATCAGTGCATCCGGAATAGATACACCGATGGGAATTTTTAAATCCAGTATAACATAGTAAAGAACCACACCTATCATCCATGCGGCCATAGCCTCCACAGAAATGTTCGTATCTCTCATATCAGTCTTAAATATAAAGTAGTCTGTAACAAGCACAGCAAACAAGGGAGCAAAAACAGAACCAATGGCATAAAGGAAGTTTTGATACTGGTCCATAGGAAATATAAGAGCTATCACCACGCCGACCGCACCCATAACCAAGGACAGCCGTCTTTCATCCCCTTTTATTATGTTAGCTAAAGAAGATGCAGAGGAATAGACATCCAGGAAGGTGGTGGTAACAGTCGACATTATGACAATCCCCATTGCGATAACACCCATTCCCGCCGCCAACATCACCTGTGTTGGATCATCTACACCATAGGCCAGGCCGGTTGCCAGGCCTATTATATACATCCAGGAGCTGCCCAGGAAATAACCCGTCCAGGTGGCAATCGATGACTTTTTTTCCGATTCGGCCATCTTAGTATAATCCGACACCATGGGCAACCACGAGAGAGGCATTATAACGGCCGTTTCCACACCTTCCCCGAAGCTCATTCCACCCGCACAGTCTGAAGGAATACCCCCTTTAAATATCACATAGCTCATTACAAAACTGAAAATAAAAAGCATGACAACGGCGATATTATTAATCACATTAAAACCGTAACTTCCGGAATAAAGCCAGAGTATAACCAATAAGCCCGTCACAATAACCCATAAATAATAATTGTCGAAGCCCCATAAATTATTTGAAATGGAATTTAATGATCTTCCGGCCACAATCAGCATAATAGCCGTCCAGCCCATGAGCTGTAAAACATTTAGTGCGGAAAAAAGATATGAACCGTACTTTCCAAAGGCATAACGTGTAGTCTCCATTGAACCGGCCTTTTCCCTATATCCTATGATGCCCGCTGGCACTAGAAAACTGCAGCCCAGGGCATGTCCTACAAGTATAGCCACCAGGCCGCTTTTAAAACCCATGGGAGCATATAGCGCCCCTGTCATAATCTCTGCCATTGATACAGCAGCCCCAACCCACAGCATAAACATGCTGCGGCTTGTAATCTTTGTTTTCACCTACATCACCTCCTGAATTATTTCCAAAATAAAAGGTGCCCCCAGCAGGGCACCTTTTAACTTTCCTACGCAGGTATTATCCTGACAGGTTCAAGGGTCGGGAAATAATTCCCCTCTCAGCCGCAAAGGCTCCCCTAGTATCCATCTATTCAACTCTATATATATTATACACCATAAAAGTGAATATTAAAGATATATTTATATGTCTCTTTTAATTATATCCGTTATAAGCAGATCCTGACCTCTCTGCCCAAAGGTAAAGGTCACTCCCTTAGCCGGGCCGTCCATTATTGTAAGCGGGCCGTTTCTTTCCGCATCCTTTCCGTTCAGCTTCAGTTTCCAGCGTTCATTGAGCTTAGGCTGGATCAATTTGCAAATTTTGGCCTTTTTGATCAAGGCTGGATCAGAGACCTGCTTCTTTGCCACATCATCGTCCCCCTGTGAGATATTGAACACAAACTCCACCAATGTGTTATAGGCCGATGGATCGGTTTCATATTCCGTGAGCTTATAGCTGTCTTCCATTCTCTGCCATTTATCTACAAAATGACGCCGCGGCCCGCCGTTTCTTTCATCAAATATATTGTTTTTGTTGTCACTCACCCTGCCGGAATCGCCCCAAAGATTTAAGCTATCCAGGCCTGGCCCGTTAAATCTGAGCGTCCCGTTATTGTTCCTCCATTTATACATGGGAGGGCTCCATAAGGTCTTCCAACGATCATCTTCAAGCTTAAGCAGCGTATAATAAGGTCTGGGCTCCTTATTCCCCAGATATGCTGTGTCGGCTATAATCCCGATCTCCGGCAGTCCATCGCCGCCTTGTGCAGCCCGGCATCCGGTCACCGCCGAGGTAAAGATAGACTCCATAGAAAACTCATTGGAAAAAATAAGCTGTTTTTTGAGTGTACCCCTGTCCCACCAAAATATCTCATGGGCCTTCATAAGTCCCTCGCTGTAATAGTCAACAAAAGCAATACGATTTATTCCATTTATATTTGTCTTTAAATCTTTGCAAGACAATATGATACCATTCTCTTTTGCCCAATCCACAAATTTTTCCCCATTAAAGTTTCCCGATTTTAAGTTTTTAACGTGGTTTTCCACAATATCCACAGCTTTATACACAGGCAACCTGTTGATAGCTCGTCTAAATTCCACTTCCATGGACTTTTTCTGGGCTTTCTTATAGCACTCCTCCGCCATATCATAGTCGCCCCTGATTCTGAATACCTCACCCTTGCCGAAATAGGCCATCGCGATGGTATGCGCATCCTCGGGCTTGCCGGAATGGAGCAGTCCGTCATATATATTGTAAGCTTTTCCTAGTTTATACGTATCCTTCAATATATCCGCCCTGAGAAGGGAAAATTCAGCATCCCCGAGATGACCGCCGGATAACTTTATACCGGAATCCACACTATCCAGGGCATCCTCATATTGCCCTGCTCTGTATTGCGCTATCCCCAGATAATACCAGTAATAGCGGCTATTTGACATAGTCTTGACTTTATCCTCATAGTACTTAACCACTTCCGGATAGTAAACCTGATAAACATCCGGCGCGCTCTCAAAATCCTTATCCCTCTCATTCCATCTCATCACCTTGACGTCGTATGCTTCTCCTGTATCTTTGGTCCAGAATGCTATTTCAGCAACATTGTCTTTGCCGTAATAGCCGTCCATATCCTCTACGTCTATCTTGTGATATGACGTCCTGTATATATTTTGCAGCGCGCCGCCTCTCCATGAAAACACGTCAAGGGCATTACCGGCTGAAGAACCTATGGTCCAGCCAATGAGAATATCGGCCAGGCCGTCTCCCGTTACGTCGGCAACCTTCACGGTATCAAACCCATAACCCTTGCCCACATCCGTCCATACCGTATTATAACCGCTGCCGCTCTTCTTTAAAAGCAAAGCTCCCACCCTACTCTCGTCCAGTCTGTATGTGACCAGGTACTCGGGTTTTAAATCTCCATCCACATCCACCAGGTATACCGACGTGTTGTTTACATCCTCCAGTTTTGCCCCTTCGGGAATATATTTTGACGCCATCTTTTTATAGTCCGGTCCCTCGCCTCTTTTTTCCTTAGGGACAGATGGCGGCTTCATGGTGGCCCCGGGCATGGGTATATTGGAACAGCCTGACAAAAGCATTAGGATTAAAGCAAGTACCAGGCATATAATCTTTTTGCGCATGATTTGTCACCTCCCGCTTTTAGTTGGCTTTATATAACCATATGTTATCATTTTAACTCTCCCGCGGGAAGTTCGATTGTTACTGAGGTCCCCACCCCCGCTTTGCTCTTTATGCTTAATTTCCCACCGTGCAACTCGATTATTTCCTTGGAAATAGCCAGGCCGATACCGCTGCCTGAATGCTTTGCCTGAGCGGTATAGAACTTCTCCGTGATATGATCTAAATTTTTACGTGGTATGCCTTGTCCTGTATCTTTTATCACTATACTCACCATATCTGCTTCTCTTTGTGCATGAACATCAATGCTTCCCCCACTATCAGTAAACTTAAGGGAGTTATCCAATATATTAATCAGCACCTGTTTAAGTCTGTTAAAATCACCCTTAATGGGCGGCATATCATCTATGTCCGTTGCAATCGATATGCCCAGCCGCTGTGCTCTCGGCCGCATCTGATCCACAGTGGAGTCTATAAGGCCTTTAAGATCCAGCGAAGCAACCGCCAGGGTCATATTATCCGACTGCAGGCGGCTGAAATCCAGCAAGCTGTTCACCAGCACGGTAAGCCGGTCCGTCTCCTTCTCTATGATTCCTAAGCCTTTATCAAGCAGCTCTTTGTCCGCCCCCTCTTTTAAGGTCACCGACCATCCTTTGATTGACGTCAGCGGGGTCCTTATCTCATGGGAAATAGAGCTGATAAAATCATTCTTCATAGCATCCAACTTGCCCAGCTCCGCCGCGGTCTGGTTTAATGTTTCGGCCAGTCTGCCTACCTCGTCATCATATCTCTTGTTGAGCCTTATCTTGAAATCACCGCCGCTTATCTTTTCGGCCGCCGCCGTTATCTCTTTGAGCGGCCGTGTAAGTGTGCCGGAGATCAATATGCCTGCCACCGCTACCAAGGCAACCACTGCGATTCCAGTCTCTATAAATAGTACAAGTACTTTATGCATCACATCCTCCACACCGCCCAGCGATGTCACAAACCGTACTACACCCACCACCTTACCGTCTCTAAGGAGAGGTGAGGAAACCGCCATGACATTTTCACCGGTACCGAGATAATCACCTTGGTATGTCCCTATCTTACCTTTTTTAGCATCCTTTATATCCTGGGCCTCTACATAGCGGAAATTACCTATGGAGTCACCCAGCACGACACCGGAGCTATTCATCACCTGCACCTCTGCATTGGAAACCTGCGCAAAGTCATCGGAGATGTCCCGGGCCGCATATTCCAGCTTACTGTCCGACATATAATTTTTAAAGAAATTATCCGCCAGCTGAGCCTGTTGTATAAGTACATCCCTTATGTTTCCAATATAATACTGCCATATCGATTCGGCCATTACGGCCTCCAACATAACTATCGCAATGATAGTAAGGAGGATATAGGTTGATACCAGCCTTCCCCTTATTCCTTTAAACATCATTTTCCCCCATTACAAATCGATACCCGACACCCCATACGGTGGCTATATATTTGGGATGAGCGGGATCATCATTAAGTTTCTCCCTAAGTCTTCGTATATGAACGTCTATGGTCTTTGTGTCCCCATAAAAATTCGTATCCCACAGCCGACTCAGTATCTCATCCCGCGATACCACATCGCCGCCGGCAGTAAGCAGCAGCATGAAAAGCTCATATTCTTTGTTTGTAAGCTCGATATTCTTGCCGCCTACGGTGACTCTTCTCTTGTTGGTATCAACGGTTACGTCATTAACCTTAATCTTCTTTGCAGGGCTTTTTCTCCTCATCCGCCGCAAGACGGCCTTAACCCGAGCCGTGAGTACCGACGGATTGAAAGGCTTTACAACATAGTCATCCGCCCCCAGCTGAAGTCCCGTCACTTTATCCGTATCCTGGCCCTTAGCAGTAAGCATGATAATGGCCGTACCCGGACGCTGTACCTGCACCCTTTTACAAACCTCATAACCGTCGATCCCTGGAAGCATAATATCAAGGACTATAAGATCCACGGGACTGAGCCGAAGTTTATCCAACGCCTCTTCCCCTGTCGCAGCCTCAATAACATTAAAACCGTCCCTCTTGAGGTTGATTATTATAAACTCTCTTATAGAGTCCTCGTCCTCTACCACCATGATGTTATCCATGCCCCATCCCCCTCATTTGTTTTTTATTATTATTATCGTTTAGTCTTGTATTACCAATGCCGATGTAAGATGGCCTAAAAAAGTCTGCCCGTCGCTTCTGGGAAGATCCACTCCAGTAACCGCGACCTCCATGGCAGGCGCAGAAACATAGCCCCCCTGCCCGGTCTTTTTGCCATATGTGGCAAAATCGTGTATTATATAATTCCGTCCTTCTACCCTGCCAAGGTACAGCATGGTGTGGCCGGGCATATATAATAAAGCTCCCGGTTTTAGATCCGTGAGTACGGTTGTTTTCTCCGCATCAGATTTATTCTTAAGGTCGTACTTAATGGCATACATCTCTTCCTGCTCACCTGTATTGCGGGGAAGCTCAAACCCAAATGATAAAAATATGTCCTGCAAAAACGATGAGCAGTCGTGGCCGCCCGACCTACCTCCCCAATCATACCTGTCGCCTTGCATTTTGAATGCCTGTCTTATGATATTCGCCCGGGTATAAGGCATATAGCCGACTGTCACATCCTCATGGCTGGGTATCATGGCCTTCTTTATCTCCAGCCGTCCTTTTGCATCCCTTAGAGGCATCAGAACGGTGAGGTTACCTTGACCGGCCTGGCCGTCTAAGTCGGCAGGCGGATTAACTACCAGCGGCAATCTGACACCCATCTCCAAGGAAACATTGGATACAGCCTCATTATGGGGGCTGTGTCCCGTCTTTACATGATTTCCCGTAACCACCGCAAAGGGCTTTACACCGGCAAAGTGTAAAACATGTTTTTTATCTCTTATGGCTACGTCACCGGCCGCTACCCAGCCGCGATAGCTTGCGGCCTGGCAAAAGTACCACTTTCCGTCCAAGCTTGTATGGAGTACAGCCATCGGCGTACCTAAATGCAGCGATGTCTCCTGCAGGCTGTCAAACTCAATATCCCCGGGTTCGCTCATCAGTAATTCATCCGTAGGAAAGCTCCTCATATTCGTACGATTAACCGTAAGCCCAAATCTTACGGGATTTACCTTCTTTATATCCTTCAGATTCCTATTTTCAAGCAAAGAATTAAAATAACTTTCTTTAAGCTTATGTCCTGCTATATTATACTGCGGCATACGGGGCAGTTTATACTCTTTTATCTTCTCTCTCAATTCCTGATGTGTCAATACATTTGGATAACTTTCCAAATCAGCCACTGCATTCACTGACTTCCTTATATTTCCATTATAATTCTCTATCTCCTTTTGTGTCATGATAACCTTATCTGCATCATCCAGCTTGTTTGCCCAAAAACCGGGATAGAGCATCTCCTCCGTAACATTGGGTATATCCCCCTTTTGTTTCGGCCCTTGTACCGAAGTAAACCCACAGGCAAAAGTAAAAACTACAGCCGTTAGAAGAGCAATAAGTCGCCAGCTTTTCATCAATATACCCCCAATTCTCAATATAAATTTAACACACTCACTGTGTTTTTAAAACCTTATGTATATAATATACAAAATATATAGAGAGAATATAACGGGTATAAAAAACAACGCCGTCCAAAATTAATTGGCCGGCGTAATAATAAAACAGGATTGCCCTAATGCATTGCACTAATCGCGTTATAGGCAACGGCTATCTCGGCACCGAGACAGGCATTGTTATAAACAAGATGCATATTTGCTTCCAGGCTGCTTCCCTTTGTTTCTTCAACTATATATGATAATAAATAAGGAGTAACATCCTTGCCGTGAACATTCTCCTCTTTCGCTTTTTGTATCGCTTTGTCAATCATTGAATCAATATATGATTTGTCCATGGAATACTTTTCGGGAATGGGATTTGTCACCAGGATTCCACCCTTAAGCCCCAAATCATCCTTAGCCTTGACCATCTTCGCAATATCAGCCGGCGAGTCCATCCTAAGCTGCAGCTTATAATCGCTCTCCCTTGTAAAGAACTGTGGCAGGGTATCGGTTTTATAACCGACAACAGGTACACCCTTCGTTTCCAAATATTCCAGTGTACGCGGCAAATCCAGAATCGACTTGGCTCCTGCGCATATCACCGTTACACCCGTCTGGGCCAATTCTTCCAGGTCTGCCGATACATCCATGGTCTCTTCATATCCACGGTGTACCCCTCCTACGCCTCCTGTAACAAAGAATTTTATCCCTGCCATTTGAGCGCAGATCATAGTTGCCGCCACTGTGGTAGCACCTGTTTCCTTACCGGCTATTACCGCAGCCATATCCCTGCGGGAAACCTTTTTTATGTTCTTCGCTGTCGCGAGGAGCATGAGCTCATCTTTATCTATTCCAATCTTAATTCTGCCATTTATAATAGCTATCGTAGCAGGCACTGCGCCGGCATCCCTTATTATTTTCTCACACTCGTTCGCCGTCTTTACATTCTGGGGATAAGGCATCCCATGGGAAATGATAGTAGATTCCAGCGCCACAACGGCTTTGCCTCTTTTAAGCCCCTCATCCACCTCTTTATTAAAATCAATATACTTATTAAAATCTGCCACTATTTTTCCTCCTTCATACCGGTAGTTTGCAAATAGCCTTAGTTCTCTAGCCAGGACCAAACTTTATTTTGTAAAAGCACTGTTTTCAAAATCATCTTAAACATTTAATATTATATAGTAAGGTTATATAATAATCAATCTTAGGATCGTAAGCTATGGGTAGATAAAGGCCTAAGCTTACTACTTCCAATGGTACTGGGCAGCTTACCGCCTTCAAACCTTGGTATGGCATATGGAATATATCCTGTTACGAATGCCTGCCTCCTTCTGATTGGAGGATAGTATTACAAGGTAGTCACCCGGTCTTATCATCGTGCTGCCGGATGGGACAACCTCCTTAGTTCCCCTGTTTACTCCTACCACCAGCGAGCCCTCCGGCCACTCAATGTCACTTATCCTTCTATCCGCAGCCATGCTTCCCAATTCGACAGGGACCTCCATCAGGCCGCCCCTCTCCCGGACGGGCAGCTTATCTTCATTTTGCCCTACAAACCTCCCCAGCAGTGCTTCATAGATGGGATCGACATTTAAAATGTCGGATACAAGCAGGGCAATAAATGCACATGCGGCCACCGGCAGCATGTGAACCAAAGAACCGGACATTTCTGCGGTAAGCAGGATGGATGTGACCGGTGACTTAACCGATGCAGCGAGCCCGCCTGCCATTGCGCAGACCACAAAAACAGGTATATACCGGGCGGGAAGTCCCGCACGTGTTGCAAGGATTCCAAATATGCTGCCTGTAAGTGTACCCACAGCCAGTATGGGCATAAAGATGCCGCCCGGAACACCACTGCCAAAACTCGTACTGGTAAACAGCATCTTTGCAGCCAGCAGGATAACAAGCATTAAAACACCGCTCTGCGCATTCTCGGCAAATTTTATCAGATTCTGTCCGCCGCCTAGTGTAATAGGCAAAAGCATACCGCACGGCAGCGCAATCAGAAACGCTATAACCGGCCGGGATAAGTCAGGCAGCCTGCTATAAAGCGTTTGGAAAGCAAGGAGGGACTTATTCATAAGCGAACCGACAAGCCCAGTTACTATGCCTAAGGGTATAAGCCAAAGATACAGATGTATAGGCAGTTGTGGTATTGCCGTAAAATCAAGAACAGGCTTAAGACCGAAGAAATATTTTGATATAAAGTCTGCGGTCAGTGATGCAGTGGCCACTGATAGCAGTATAATAGGGGAAAAACTCCTATGTACCTCTTCCAGTGCAAATATCATCCCAGAGAGAGGAGCACTAAAAGCAGCAGAAAGACCGGCCGCTGCGCCCCCGGTAATCAAGCAATCTTTCTCTATACTGCTATCGCTTATTTTTTCCGATACGGCCTGGCCGCCTGCCGCTCCAATCTGTATGGAAGGGCCCTCCCTGCCAAGAGAAAGCCCGAAAAAACTGCATAAAATTCCGGCTACAAACCTGACAGCAAGAATCATGCCCCATCTCATTTTTAAGCCATAAAGGGCGACTCCTTCCACCTGTGGGATACCGCTGCCTGCAGCCATTGGTTCAATCCTGTCAAGCCAGGCCACAAAAAGCCCTGCCGCTATCGCAACCGCTATCCATGGGATTATGTAGACTGGATGGACATTAAATATTTTATAGATATTGCCTGCAATCCCCGTGCCGTATTCTATACCAAGACGGTAAAGCACCGCCAGCATTCCTGAAACACATCCAATCAGGATGCCCTTGCCGGCAACGTTCCATTTAAGTCGGTTAACTCCCCGTAACATTTTATATATTTTTGATTTTGATTTCTTCAATGTCTAAAGCCTCCATGCTGTAGTCATCATATATTAATATTATAACATTTTTCCTTATGTAACGACACTTAAGGCTCGTCTTGTTTTGGATCTTTGACACTTTAAAGATTATAAAATTACCATATCCATCATAGGACACGCTAGGTGACTTTTTATATTTATCTCTCAGTCTCTTTCGGTAGCAGCCTTTATTGCATGGTAGCCTTCCCATGCAGCAGTTAAAATTTTATGGGGCTGTACTGCATCTCCCACCGTCACTATTTTCTTTACCTTATCATGAAGCTCATCCTCCAGCTTGTTATTCGGTTTCATTTCACAACACTGAACGGTGGGAAATGCCTGCCCAAATCAATAGATTTTCGAGAAACACAGAAAACAAAGAGCTATCTTGAGCTAAATCAAAATATTGTTGAGGTTGACGTAAAAGCGGCATATCTTAGATATGCCGCCATTTATTATATAATACTGGAAGTCTTAAATATTAAATATTGTAAGCCACGTCGTAGGCATCTTTTACAACACTCATGACATTACCTACTTCTTTACAATCACCTATGGAATATACCTTCTGTGCTATATCCTTATCAGTATCCGGAAAAACGATACGGTAGGGGTTATAACCGGTGGCTGTTATCGCGCTATCCGCCGGGATGAATGTCTCTTTACCGTCTTTTTCAATGGTTAAGCCTTTGGAGGTTATCTCCTTAGCCTTGCAGCCTTTATGAACCTCTATGCCATAGTACCTTATGAGCTCCAGCAGCATGTTCTTATTGGCTGCGCAAAGGCCTTGCACCTCGAGTATATTGTCGAGCATTTCCACAATGACGGGAGTCTTGCCACTCTTAGCAAGGTTGTATGCTATCTCACATCCGGTAAGTCCGCCGCCGATTATCGCCACTCTGTCACCTACCTGCTTATAGCCGCGCAGATATTCTATCGCCTCTACAGCATTTTCAATACCCTTGATAGGCAGCTTCTTAGCTGTCGCACCCGTCGCCATGATGACCACATCTGCTCCGAATTCCTTGATGGACTGCGGTGTAACCTCGGTGTTCATGCGGACATCCACATTGTCCTCCTTAACCTTTCTTTTATACCATTCGATAAGTTTCTTGTCTGCTTCCTTGAAATCAGGCACTGCTGCAGCGATAAATACTCCACCCAGCTCATCCGTCTTTTCAAAGAGTGTGACCTTGTGACCGCGTTCCGCCGCAAGCCTGGCCGCTTCCATACCGCCTATTCCGCCGCCGATCACCGCGACCTTCTTAGGTTTATCAGCCTTTTTCAGCCTGTACTCGTCCTCCTTGAGTACCGCCGGATTCACCGCGCAGGTCATGGGTTTGCCTGTGATGATGGTGGCAAGGCAGCCGTTGTGGCATGCAATGCAAGGGCGTATATCATCGAAATTGCCCTGCTTCACCTTGTTTACATAATCGGGGTCCGCAAGTATGGCGCGTCCGATACCGATCCCGTCGAACATCTCGTCTTCAAGGCATTTTACCGCCAGATCGGGGTCATCCATCCTGCCTGCGCAGATAACCGGTATATCGACGAATTTCTTGATAAACGACACCTCGGGTATGTTGCAGCCCATCGGCATATACATCGGCGGGTGGGCCCAGTACCATGAATCATAGGAACCATTGTCCGCATTCAAGGCATCGCAACCGGCCTCTTCAAGTATACGGGCAGCCGCGGGGCTCTCTTCCATTGAGCGGCCGAATTCCTTGTAGGCCTCACCGGGTAGAGCACCGGCGTTGAACCCTCTCATCTTGCTGGTAACACTGTAGCGTACTGTTACTACAAAATCTTTGCCGCAGGCTTTTTTAACCCCTTTGATGATCTCGCACGGAAAACGCAAACGTTTTTCCAGACTACCGCCAAATTCATCCGTGCGCCCGTTAGTCGCTTCAATAGTGAATTGATCGATAAGATACCCTTCGTGAACGGCATGTATTTCTATACCGTCAAAGCCCGCTTCTTGCGCCATCTTGGCCGATTCGATAAATGAATGTATGTATTGCCATACCTCCTCGGTGGTGAGTCCGCGGTGCTTTACTTTGGGATTCCATACATTGGGCAGCCCATCAGTCGGTGCAACAAAATAAGTATCGGGGTCCAGTCCATATTTTTTTAATAACTCAGGACTGCCGGGCAGTGTACGTCCGGAACCTCCGGAAAGCTGGAGAAGTATCTTTGAACCATAGCGGTGAATCTCTTCTGTCATTTTCCTGGTAGGCATGAAGGCATCCTTCTGTTCATGCAACCATTTGTCCGTTCCCATGGGTGCTACTAAGGTAGCTCCAGTGACCAAGAGGCCAATACCACCCTTGGCGCGCTCGATGAAATATTCACAGCCTTCCTTGTCATAGCTGCCGTCCGGGTTGAATACGTGACCACCGCCTAAGGCTTCCATAACATAGCGGTTCTTAACCTCCATACTGCCTATCTTCATCGGGGTAAACAGAATATCATATTTCCCTGACATGTTTGATTACCACCCTTCTTTTTATTTTTTTAGATAATAGTATGAAGTTTAGTATGAAATAGGCGTCAAATATTGTTATGATAATATTATAACAAGGTTTATATTAATTGTACTGCAGTATAATTTACAAGTCAATAAGTCTAAAAAAATTTTTATTTAGTTTTATTTATGTTATCATAATCATGGTGATGAAACGTAATGAGAGAAAAAACAGATAAATTAATTTTAAAAACAGCAATTGATTTATTTAAACAAAAAGGCTATTCCAATGTCACAATGCATGAGATCTGCACAGCGTGTGGGATTTCTAAGGGGACATTTTATAATCATTTTAATACAAAAGAAGATTTGATTTTAAACTATTACCAACTGCTAAGCAATGATATGATGCGCATAATGCCGGATCTTCTGGAAAATAAGCCGATCATAGAAAAAGTATGGTCATGCCTGGAATACTTTATAGATAACACCATAAGCCTGGGACCTGATCTATTGAAAAATTTAATTGAAATTGATATGAATTCCGGCTGCAGTGTATTTTCTCCCTATCCGGAGGAACGTTCCGCTTATGAAAGGGTATTTATCAAAATGGAACTGGAACTGATCTCACAGGGACAAAAGGCCGGTAAAATTAGAAAGGATATAGACGCTAAAGACCTGCTATGGCATTTTTCCGCCACACTGATGGGCATAGCCATGCACTGGAGCTCTTCGGGTGGAAAATATGACGAAAAAAAAGAATTAAGAAAACTATTTGACCAAATCTTTATAAAACCTTTTTAATTTCAATTCCTTACAGGCGTATATTAATTTAACTGCCATCCTGTATATTAAGTAAACACAGGACAGCAGTTAAATAAGCACATCTTATCCCAATATTTCTTTTTTAAATTTCCTTCCTGTAGGCGTATCAGCCAGGCCGCCCTTGGCTGTCTCCTTAAGCTCATAAGGTATGGACTTTCCCACCTTATACATGGATGTAACCACCTCGTCATAGGGTATGCGCGACGTAATCCCCGCCAGTGCCATATCTGCCGCTACCAATGCATTGGACGCACCGAATGCATTCCTCTTGACGCAAGGTACCTCCACAAGCCCGGCCACTGGGTCACATACCAGCCCCAACACCGCCTTCAGTGTGAAAGCCGCCGCATTTAACGCCTGCTCCGGGCTGCCGCCGGCAAGCTCGGTCACAGCTGCCGCAGCCATAGCCGCAGCGCTGCCGCATTCCGCCTGGCATCCGCCCTCCGCACCGGCGAGGGTGGCATTGCTAGCTATGGTTATACCTACACCTGATGATGTAAACAGCGCCTTTACGATATCCTCATCACTGCTTTTAAGTGAACCAGCGGCTGTTAAAAGTGCCCCGGGGACGATTCCGCATGAACCGGCAGTCGGTGCAGCCACTATCCTTCCCATGGATGCATTTACCTCTGAAACGGCCATGGCACAGGCTACAGCCTTAGTCATGATATCTCCCGAAAGGCTGTCGTTGTTTTCCGAATAATTATAAAGCCTCTTTGCATCCCCGCCTGTGAGGCCGCTTACAGATTTTATTTCTTTAGTGAGGCCTTCTTTTACTGCATCCTTCATTACAATCAGATTTGTACTCATTTTTTTGGTTAATACACGCATACTACTACCCGAGACTTCAGCCTCACGCAGCATGGTTATCTCGCCAATTGACTTATTATATTTTTTACACAATTCTATTAGCTTACTTCCTGTTTTAAAATTATACATATGTTCACCCCTATACCGGATCTATCATCATTACTTGACTCATTCCCGGAAGTTTCTTTATTTCATCCACGGCCTGGCTGGAAAGGGCACTGTCCATTTCTATAATCATGGTTGCCCTTTCCCCCTTTTGATTTCTGAAAACCCTCATAAAAGCTATATTTATATTGTACTTATTTAATATCTTTGATACCTTGGCTACGACCCCCGGCTTGTCCGTGTAAGAGGTAATAAGCGTCGGATAATCACCGTTAAACTCCAGGTTAAAATCATCTATTTTGGTGATGACGATATTGCCACCTCCCACTGATGTGCCCGTCACTTTCATTTTACCGCATTCGCCATCCATCTCAATCATAACGGTATTGGGATGTGCACCCTCTATTACCGTAGGTACGAACTTAAAGTCTAAGCCCTTATCCCTTGCGATATCCTTGGAACTTTTAAGCCTGTCGTCGGAGGGATCCATTCCCAGTAAACCGGCTAAAAGAGCCCTGTCCGTACCATGTCCCTTATAAGTCTCTGCGAAGGAGCCATGTAAATAAAACGTGACCGATCTGATCTTGCCACCATATATCTTCCTCGCTATGTTACCTATCCTGGCCGCGCCTGCCGTATGAGAGCTGGAAGGCCCGATCATTACTGGTCCCAGTATATCAAACGAAGAAAATTGTTTCATATTTCCCACCTCATTTGTTTATATAAATACGCATCAATCATGCACTCTTTTTAACTGCCCTGTCTATTGCCTGAAGTTCTTCTGCCGAAAGTTTATATCTGGAACTTCCACCTTCTATGGGTTTTGCATATGTTACGGTATCATCCCTTCCAAATATACCGGTTATGACAACACCGTCATCATCCTGATTTAAAAGTGCTATGGAAAAACTCTGATCGGAACCCATACCAGTAAAGGCATTGTATCTTATAATTCCAACCTTTTGAAGTGAAAATTCCATACGTTTTTCCAACTTACCCATTCTCTCTTCAAAACCTGTGACCTTGTCAACATTTTCTTCTACGGTGTTAAGATAAGACGACAAAAGCTTGTCCAAGCTCTCTCCTTTTCTGCCGCCGGTAAACCGCTTGTAACTCTTTGCATAGTTTGACAACCTGACATGCAAAATTAATATCCATATAAGTTCTACAATAGCTGCAACTAAAATTCCGAATACTATGTAGATTTCATTAATATTACCTACAGTCTGAAGTAATTTGTTCATAAATATTCACCCGTTCTTATTAGATTCGCATATTATAAATATACCACGTTTGTGACCCAATTCTCAATACGAATATTCTAAAATTGTGATTTATGATTGTAAATCCCCGGGCAAGCTTATACCCGGGGACGGTTCGGCGGCTATTCTTTACCGCACGATTTTATTTACGGCGTCCAAAAATATCTCAGTTTCTCTTTCCGTAGTGAAAGGTCCCGTACTTACTCTTACGGCGCCCTGCTCAAAAGTGCCTATGGTTTTATGGGCCAGGCCGGAACAATGCAGTCCCGCCCTCACCTCTATATCGTAATCATTGTCAAGCAAATATGATACCTCGGTAGAATCCATATCACCCACATTAAAGGCAAGTGCCCCCGCATGCTCTTTGGGATCCACGGGTCCATATACCTTCACCCTGTCTATATCATTAAGCCCGTCTATTATCCTACCGGCTAGCTTTATCTCATGCCTTCTAATATTATCTATGCCTGTACTGTTTATATAATCTATACCGGCATCAAGCCCGGCCAGCCCCGGCGTATTGAGCGTACCGCTCTCCAAACGGTCGGGCAATATATCTGGCTGGGTAAGCATATCCGAGTAGCTGCCGGTACCTCCCTCTCTTATGGTGTTTAATTTTATACCATCAGCTACGTAAAGCCCACCGGTCCCTTGCGGCCCTAATAATCCCTTGTGGCCGGGAAAAGCCAGCATATCTATATTATCTGCTTTTACATTTATGGGTACATGACCGGCACCTTGAGCAGCATCAAGAAGGAACGGTATGCAATACCTCCTGGCTATGGCGCCCACCTCCCTGAATGGCTGAATGGTGCCCGCGACATTGGAAGCCAGTGTAAGGACAATTAAAGAGGTATTAGGCCTTATGGCCTTCTCTATATCCTCGGGATCAATACAACCCTCGCTATCTGCCATTACAAAGGTAGTTTCTATCCCATAGGGCTCCAGCGCCTTAAGCGGCCGGGCCACCGAGTTATGCTCCATGGAGCTGGTAATGGCATGCCGGCCGGGCTGTAGAATTCCCTTTATAGCCATATTAAGACTGTCTGTGGTATTTAATGTAAAAACTATCCTCATGGGGTCGTCTATACCGAAGAGTCCGGCTACCGCATCCCGGCAATCCAGCACTATCCTGCCCGCTTCAAGAGACATCTTGTGTCCGCTTCTACCCGGGTTGCCACCGGCTATATTTATGCAGTCGTACACCGCTTTTGCCACTCCATCCGGCTTGGGCCAGGACGTGGCGGCATTATCAAGATATATCATTTTATTCACCCCTTAAAAACAATAAGGTTTTATGCTTTTATATTATAATATATGATATTACCAGGCAACAGTTAACTGCAATCGGCTTACTGTACTAATGTTTAGTCTGAACGGTTTCTGTTACGGCTGATAACCGCCTATTACCTCTATAATCCTTTCCAACTCTTCATTGGAATAATACTCTATGTAGATCTTGCCACCCTTCTTACCCCTGTTAATCAAAACCCTTGTACCCAGTGTACGCTCAAGACGGCTTTCTATGTCCTTTATTATAGGATCTTTCTTTGCTTTCTTAACCTTTTTGCTTATCCTTTTATCTTCAGTAAGTTTATAAATCATCTTCTCCGTATCCCTGACACTCATTCCATCCTTTATAACCCTAATCGCCAGCTCATACTGCCTACCACTGTCAATTCCCAGCAGGGCCTTGGCATGGCCTGCGGAAAGTTTACCTTCCTCCACCATTTCCCTAACGCTCCCGTCAAGATTTAGCAGCCTGAGTGAATTAGCGATCGCCGGCCTGCTTTTTCCTATTATTCTTGCTATCTCTTCCTGCGTTAATTCGAATTCCTCCATTAGCGTCTTGTAAGCCGCTGCCTCTTCTATGGGATTTAAATCTTCCCGCTGGAGATTTTCTATCAAAGCCAGCTCCATGCTCTCCTCTTCCGAAATCGAACGCACCACTGCTGGTATACTTTCCAACCCCGCAGCCTTTGCCGCCCTATATCTCCTCTCCCCTGCTATTATCTTGTACCCGTCATCGTCCGGGCAAACCAATATAGGCTGCAATACTCCATACTGCTTTACTGAATCGGTAAGCGCATCCAGAGCCTCCTCTTTAAATTCCTTCCTCGGCTGATTATCATTTACTATAATATCTTCCATATCTATCTCGTTTACGGACCCGGATTCTGTTTCAGGTATGAGTGCCTGCAGACCCCGGCCCAGTCCTTTTCTCATTTTAATCCCTCCCTATAACTTCTTCTGCCAGATCCTCATAGGCCTCTGCTCCCTTGGATTTTGGATCATAAACCCTGATCGGTTTCCCGAAGCTCGGCGCCTCTCCCAATCTGATATTCCGCGGAATTATCGCCGTATATACCTTATTGCGGAAATATTTTTTAACCTCATCCACCACCTGGATGGAAAGGTTTGTCCTGCCGTCAAACATGGTAAGAACCACACCGTCTATAACAAGCTTCCTGTTTAATCCCCTCTGAACGAGCTTTATAGTATTCATCAGCTGTGTCAAGCCTTCCAGCGCATAGTACTCACACTGGATAGGTACCAATACCGAATCTGCAGCTGTAAGAGCATTTAACGTCAGAAGACCGAGGGACGGAGGACAATCTATCAATATAAAATCATATTCATTCCTTACTGAAGAGAGAGCTGTCTTAAGCCGGTACTCTCTTTTTTTTAAAGAAACCATCTCTATCTCCGCGCCTGCTAATTCTATATTTGCAGGGATAACAAACAGCCCCTTATACTCCGTTTGTTTTATACAATCACGTATATTCACATTATCAAGCAATACATCATAGATCGTATTTTCCAAGTGATCCTTATCCAAACCAATACCACTGGTCGAGTTGCCCTGTGGATCGGTATCGATCATGAGTACTTTCTTTCCCCTGGCACTGATACTGCAACTGAGGTTTACAACAGTTGTTGTTTTGCCTACACCACCTTTTTGATTGGCTATAGCCATTATCCTGCCCATAGAATTTCCTCCCCCAGGAATATACTTACGTAGTTTTTCATATAAATTATTAGCTATTAAGAAATGTGTTCTAATATTATGTAAGAGGTTATCAGAATGAAACTATCACCCTATAAATCTATATCTATCGGCGCCCTTTGGACATATATATCCTGGTTGCCGATTATCAGAGGCAATACGAACCCCATAATTGAATTTCTCTCATTCCCGTCCGATATAGGCATATTCCTCGAACAATATATTCATTTACGGGCCTCGTATCTTCCGTATGCCTTTTTATTTTCTTTAATTTTCTGCATTGGAATTTGCTTGTCTTTATACAAGATTATAACATTGTTTCTCGTGAAACAAAAGCATAATTCGGCGAAACGGAGTGATTGATTTGTTTAAAACGTTGATCAGTACTTTTGTAGTAGTGTTCCTCGCCGAGCTCGGCGATAAAACGCAGCTTTCAACCATGCTTATGGCTTCAAAGTCTGAATATCCAAAAGGTGTATTCATAGGATCGGCAGTTGCCCTCATTATGAGCTCCGCACTGGCTGTCTTCGTGGGATTATATATAAAAAAGAGTATTCCCGAACAGTTTATAAAATACGGCGGTGCTTTGATATTCATTATAATAGGAATATGCATGCTTGTGGATAAATGATCAAACATAGAATAAAAATAATAGCCACTATAAAGTGGCTTTTCGTTCCATGTGAAACAGTCTTTAGCTATTTAATCGGAACCTTTACCACGAATTCGATACAATCATCTGCATCGCGTTGTTCCAGGCTGGCCTTGATACCGGACTTTTTCATCATATCAACAGCTTGTTTGAAGGTATTTATATATATCCTTAGATCCTTTAAAGCTTTTTTGACTGTCTGTTTATGTTTTACCTCAGGATCTTTGCTGGCGCAGATATCATTTATATATTTATCTATAAGAGCTTCAGTCTGCTTGACATTGAGGTCCTTACCGACTACCTTATCCAGGATGTCAAGCTGTGTCTTTTCATCAGGCAGCTTAAGCAACGCTCTCGCATGCCGCTCAGTTAAACCCTTGTCGATAATTATATCTCTTACATTCTGCGGAAGCTTTAGCAGCCGCAGTTTATTAGCTATAGTAGACTGGCTCTTTGAAAGCCTTCTGGCCAGTTCTTCCTGCGTAATATTATGATCACGAATCAGGTTGTAATAACCCTCGGCTTCCTCAAGGAAATTTAAATCTTCTCTCTGCAAATTTTCTAGAAGTGCCAAAATAGCGGAATCCTCATCCATAATATCAACTATTATTGCGGGGATCTCTTCCAGTCCTGCAATCTGGGACGCTCTCAGCCTCCTCTCCCCGCTTACAAGTTCGTACACATCATCGGAAATCTTCCGCAGGGTGATTGGTTGAATAACACCATAATTTTTAATAGACTCAGAGAGTTCATCAAGGGATGCCTTAGAAATAAATCGCCTGGGCTGGTATGGATTCGGCCTTATCATATCTATGGGAATATAGCTGATTGACCGCTGATCGTTTGCTTCTATCAAATTACCCACCCCTTTCACCATGAACGAATATCAAATAATTAACGCAAAATAATAAGTATAAAAATATATAAAAACATCTACAAAGATTTCATGTATTCTCTATATTAGTTCGACAATAACTATATAATTCCTCCTTTTTTTGGAAAAAGATTAAATGAAACATTACAGCGGATGCTTTTTGATCTTGGCTGTTGGCCGGGGATATTCCTTAGGAGTACCAGCATTTTTCTTAATGACAACAAGGGTATGCTTTATATCAGTCGACGGCAGTGTATACTCATATACGTTGTCCATCTTACAATGTAATATTTTAAATGACTTAGTTGCCTTGTTTATTTCCTCTTCAGGATGCGGACCCTTATATGCAACAAGCATTCCACCTGGTTTAACCAGAGGGGTACAGTATTCCGTTAGGATATTCAAACGAGAAATAGCTCTCGCAAAAACAATATCATATTTTTCCCTTAATAATTCGTCCCTGCCCATATCCTCGGCTCTTCTAACAAAAACTTCACCATCCAGTCCTAAGACATTTATGATTTGATCTACAAAGTTTGCTTTTTTACCAACCGACTCAGCATAATCCATCTCTATACTGCCGGCTGCTATCTTGAGTGGAACACCGGGAAAACCGGCGCCTGTGCCTACATCTATACATTTCTTACCTGCGATGTTTAAAAAAAGGAGAGGTGCCAGGGAATCACATATGTGTTTGATTATAAATTCTTTCTCATCTGTAATTGAGGTTAGATTCATAACCTTATTTTTTTCTATTACCATTTCATAGTGTTTTTCCAGTAGTTCCACATGAAACTTATTGTTTAATCCCATATCCTTAAGGGCCTTGAGCAAACATTCACTGTTCAACAGGCATATCCTCCCGTCCGTAGCTGCATAAGCAAAAATGATATATCGGAAGGAGATACCCCTGATATCCGGGAGGCCTGGCCTACGTTTATCGGACGCACTGCATCCAGCTTTTGCCGTGCTTCTGTGCTTAGTCCATTAAGTTTCTCATAACAGATATCATCGGGTATAGATTTGTTTTCTAGCTTCTTAAAGGTTTCTACCTGCTGAATCTCCTTTTTAATGTAACCTTCATATTTTATCTCTATCTCTATGGATGTTGCAGCCGTCGGCAGGATATCATGCGGCCTGCCATAGTCTATTTGCGCAAGACCGGCATAGTTTATTTCCGGCCTCTTCAAAAGCTCATACAGGCTTATGCCGGAATGTATATCACTGCTGCCGATACTATGAAGATAATCAATAACATCTCTCGTAGGTGATACCCTGGTCTTCTTTAGCCTTTCAATCTCATCTTCTATCTGTCCTTTTCTTCCAAGATAACGACTATATCTTTCTTCAGTTACAATTCCGACTTTATGTCCTTTTTCCGTAAGTCTAAGGTCTGCATTATCATGCCGTAAAAGCAATCTATACTCCGCGCGGGATGTCATCATGCGATAGGGTTCATTGGTCCCTTTGGTAACCAAATCATCTATTAAAACACCTATATATGACTCGCTCCTGTCTAAGGTAAAAGGCTCCTCCCCCCGCAACTCGAGAGCAGCGTTCAATCCGGCCATCAATCCCTGGGCTGCCGCTTCTTCATAACCGGAGGTACCATTTACCTGTCCGGCAAAAAATAGTCCGTGTATATCCATATATTCCAGCCAGGGTGTGAGCTGCATGGGATCAATACAGTCATACTCGATGGCATATGCATCACGCATTATCCGCACATGTTCCAACCCCGCTATGGTCTTCAAAAAAGCATGCTGTACATCCTCCGGCATACTGGTGGACATACCCTGCACATACATCTCGGTGGTATTTAGACCCTCCGGTTCAATAAAAAGCTGATGTCTCTCCTTATTAGGGAATTTAACCACCTTGTCTTCAATAGAAGGGCAATATCTTGGACCTATCCCTTTTATCTTTCCACTGTAAAGCGGTGATCTGGATAAATTCCTTTTAATCAAATCATGGGTAGAATTATTTGTGAAGGTAAGATAGCAAGGCACCTGCCGTACATCAGTCTTGTCATGGATGTAGGAAAACGGCTGGGGCATTGAGTCACCCGGTTGAACATGCATCTTTTTAAAGTCAATTGTCCGCCTGTCCACCCTGGGGGGTGTGCCTGTCTTGAATCTCATAAGCTTTAAACCTAACTTCTTTAGATTTGACGTAAGCTCGGTAGCGGGATAAAGCCCATTGGGGCCGCCACTGTACATTATATCCCCAATTATGATCCTTCCACCCAGGTATGTCCCCGTTGTGACAATAACGGCTTTTGCACCATAAAGGGCTCCTGCCTTTGTCACCACCCCGGTGACATGTTTTCCCTCTACCTTAATCTCAGTAATCTCGCCTTGTATGACATCCAGGCCGGGGGTGCACTCCATGGTATGCTTCATTGAAGCCTGATATGATTTTTTATCACACTGTGCTCGTAGGGACCTAACAGCCGGTCCCTTACCTGTATTGAGTGTCCTCACCTGAATCATCGCCTTATCGGTGTTTATCCCCATCTCCCCGCCCAGGGCGTCTATCTCCCGTATGAGATGGCCTTTTGCTGGGCCTCCCATGGCAGGGTTGCAGGGCATCATGGCTATGCTGTCCAGATTTATAGCAAAAACTGCGGTTTTATATCCCATGCGTGCAGCGGCCAGGCCGGCTTCGCATCCGGCATGTCCCGCACCGATAACCGCAATATCGTAATCATTTACCTTAAACATTATAATATCACCTATCCCGAGTATAATCCTGTCTTATTTGCCTACGCAGAAATTCTCAAATATCCTGTCAATTACTTCTTCTCCTGCAGTCTCACCAGTAATCTCACCTAATGCGTTCACAGCATTTAAAAGATCCACCGTTACAAGGTCTACAGGTGTCCCACTTTTCAATGTATCAAGAGCACTTTCAGCAGCATCCCTCGCCCTTTTTAGACATGCAAGCTGCCTTGAGTTTGTTATGACCGGACTGTCCATAGTAATGCCGCCGGTGTATATCAACCCATATATATAATCGGTAAGTTCATTAAGGCCCGTACCATCCTTGAGGGAAGTTTTTATGAGCTTAGCGCCGGGAACCATACCGTATATATCATCCTCGCTTATTTCCTGGGCAAGGTCGGATTTATTAAGCAGAGCAATCGTATTTTTATCTTTAGCCAGATCTGCGATAGAATCATCCTCTTTAGTGAGACCGGAGGATGCGTCAAACATTAAAAGTACAAGGTCGGCTTGACTGATAAGCGACTTGGACCGCTCCACGCCTATTTTTTCCACCTTATCCTGGGTATCCCTTATCCCTGCAGTGTCAATCAGCTTTATTGGTATACCCTTTATGCTTATATAATCCTCTATTACATCCCTGGTTGTACCCGGCACCTCAGTTACTATAGCCTTGTCTTCTTTTAAAAGAGCATTCAAAAGAGAGGATTTCCCTACATTGGGCTTACCTATTATAACCGTCCGCAGCCCCTCCCTGAGTATCTTGCCGACTGCAGAAGAGTTTATAAGCTTAGCCATTTTATCCATACACTCAGTAATGCCGGGCTTAAGTTCGACAATTTCCTCAACATCATCATCAGGAAAGTCCACATAGGCGTCTATATGGGCCACCAGGTCGACAAACTGTGACCTGATAGAAGATATTTCCCGGGAAATATTTCCTGAAAGCTGCGCTACCGATGCTTTAAGTGCATCCTGGGAATTGGACTTAATCACGCCCATCACCGCTTCTGCCTGAGATAAGTCAATCCTGCCGTTTATAAAAGCACGGCGGGTAAACTCACCCGGCTGGGCAGGCCTGGCCCCAAACCTGAAGCAAAGTTCCAAAACACTTTTTAGCACGGTAAAGCCGCCGTGGCAGTTTATCTCCACCACATCTTCAACCGTGTACGTATGAGGCGCACGCATAACGGACACCAGAACCTCATCAACAGCCTTGCCGCTGTCCGGATCAATTATATGCCCGTAAACCATGCAGTGGCTTCTTGCTTTTCCCAGTCTCCGGCCAGCTGGGGCTGCAAAAAAGTTTTCAGCTATTCCAATTGATTTATCGCCGCTCATCCTAACAATCCCTATGCCCCCCTCTCCGGCAGGCGTGGATATCGCAGCTATTGTATCAGTCACATTCATTATTCTCACCCATAAACTATAGCTAATATAAAAAACCCAGCATACTATACTGGGCTCAAACCGATGCCAAAGCATTAGGTCGCGAAATGGTTCAGCAATTTTGCTTAGCCTCGTTGGCCGCACCTGCAAATCACAGTCACTACGTTTAAGTATTCTTGGTTTTTCACAGGTTTACCACCCTTGCATTGCACGATTTGCCACGGCCTTGGCAGTTGGTCTACAAACTGCTGATTACTTTAATGATATAACAACCTTTCTGTGCGGATCTTCCCCCACGGAATACGTCTCAACCAAAGGATAATCCTGCAGAGATTCATGAATTATTTTCCGTTCATAGGGTGTCATAGGCTCTAAGACCACATTTTTATGAATGGACACAGCCTTCTGTGCCATCCTTTCAGCTAGGTTTTTAAGTGTTGCTTCTCTTTTTTGCCTGTAACCCTCTGCATTCATAATCACATGAATGACCCTGCCTTCTTGTCTCTCCTTGTTAGCTACAAGATAACATAGATACTGCAGCGAATCCAGTACATCCCCATGATGACCGATTATAAGGCCGATGTTTGTCCCAAAAAATTCAACCTTCATTATATTCTCGTTTTCACTATAATCAATTAAAAAGTCCACATTTATATTGAATACCCTTAATATATCCTTTAAAAACTTCTTAGTCTCTTTTTCAGCATTATACTTTACTGTGACCCTCACCTTAGCATCTCTGAAACCAAAACCGAATAGACCCTTGCTGCCTTCATCAATAATCTCTATATCAGCTTCATCTGCTGTAGCACTAAGCTCATCCAAGGCAAGTTTAACCGCTTTGTCAACTGTTTTAGCAGATTTTTCAGAAACCTTCATCGGTTTGTCTCCCCTTTCAGACCTCCTGGTCTTTTATTTAAGAAATACTGCTGTACAATCTGAAAAAAGTTACTTACTACCCAATACACACCCAGGCCTGACGGTAATGTCGCCGTCATCCATATTATCATTATAGGCATCATGATATTCATCATAGTCTGGTTAGACTCGGAGTCTTTTGGAGTAACCATTGCTGAAGTAATATATGTTGTAACCCCTGAAAGAATTGGAAGAATATAAAATTTATCAGGTTTAGAAAGATCAGCAAGCCATAAAAAACTTGTACCGGCTAAAGCCGGATAATCTCGGAACATAGCAAACAATGCCCAAAGTATGGGAAGCTGTATAAGAAGAGGAAGACATCCCGACATAGGGTTGATATTATTCTTCTGGTAAAGCTCCATAACCTTCTGATTCATTGTTTCAGGATCATTTTTATATTTATTCTGAATTTTAGTAAGCTGAGGTTGTATATCCTGCATCTTCTTAGAAGACTTAATCTGCGGCAGAGTCAGTGGAATCAATATAAGTTTTATTGCCACTGTAAAAACTATAATGGCCAGACCATAACTGCCGGTAAATCCAAAAATATACTCAAAAATCGTACCCATAAATTGAGTTAAACCACTCAAATTCTAAACCTCCCTAGATAATTGTTTATTTCAAAGGGTCAAAACCACCGCGATTCCATGGATTACACCTGCATATTCTGCATATGGCAAGCCATGAACCTTTTACAGCACCATATTTCTCCAATGCCTCCAGAGTATATTCGGAACACGTTGGATAAAAGCGGCAGCTCGGCGGTTTCATAGGAGATATAAACTTCCTGTAAAATTTAACAAGGCTGATTAAAAACCTTTTCACTTTAAATCCTCCCCAAAATTCCTGATCGTTTAAGGAGCTTTCCCATACTGTGTCCCATCATATAATAATCAGCCTGTGCCGACATCTTTCGGGCAGCAATTACGATATCGTATCCAGTCTTTATATCAGGCTCCAGCCTTGCGTAATTTTCCCGCATCAACCTCTTTATCCTGTTTCTTCTGACACTGTTGCCCATCTTCTTACTCACGGAATAGCCTATCCTGTTATTATTACCTTTATTAGGGAGAATATAAATAACCATGACTTTATCGGCATAGTATCTGCCTCTTCTATAAGCCCTGTTAAAATCTGCAGTTTTTTTGATTCTCAAAGTAAATTTCATAAAGGACCCCCATAATGCACAAAAGGCCACCACACTGCGGCCTTAAGCAGAAAGTCTCTTTCTCCCTTTAAGTCTTCTCTTAGACAGTACTTTGCGGCCGTTAGCCGTGCTCATTCTATTTCTAAAACCGTGTACCCTGCTTCTTTTTCTTTTTTTTGGTTGGAATGTCATTTTCATGTAAATACACCTCCCGCTTAGAACCTGTACGATAACTATAATGATTATATCCTGCTTTATTATGCGTGTCAAGAAAAGTTAATGGGAGGTAGAATATAAGAAAATAAATTTTTTTAAATGCTTTGCAACTAATGTATATTTGTATTACAATCAGTAATACAAATATACAAGGGGATGAATACGTGAGATTAAAAATCGACATGTCGGGAAGTACTCCCATTTATCAGCAGATACGCAATCAAATCGTCTTCAAAATAGCTACAGGTCAGCTGAAGGCCGGCGACAAGCTTCCCACTATACGCCAGCTTGCCTGTGAGATAGGCGTTAATCCCATGACCGTCAGCAAGGCATACGGTATGCTTAAAGATGAAGGAGTTATCCTGATGGATCGAAGGCACGGTGCCCAGGTTAACCGCCCCCAGCCAAAGAAAAACGCTCTGGACATGGATTTTGACCGTGCAGCCATGCTCCTGATCTCTGAAGCATATACTAAGGGCGTTTCCCGGGAAGAACTTAAAAAACACATATTGAAGCTCATAAATAATATTTATGTGCAGAGGGAGGATCAGTCGTGATTGTAACTTATATCATAATATTATGGCTTGTATTTGGAGTAACGACAGCTGGATCACTGTATTTCGCGCAGTATCACGATCATCAGATACTGGGGGTCATACTGTCAAAGGTGTATTCTCAACATGAAGAAGTAAAGAAGATATTAGTCCATTTTGCCAAAACCTGTTGGATCGTTTTACTGCTTTCAGCTGCGTGCAGCCTTTTATTATTTGTCGAACCCATCAGGAGCCATGCGGATTTTATAATGATATTGATGATGATGGCCAATCTTTTTTCCAATTGGCTTGTCATTGGTCAATATCAAATGAGACTGCAGCATATAAAGGAACAACCGCGGCGCAGACTAATACCCTGTATCATACGATCAGCAGCTGGTTATCCAAATAAGTTTTATATATGACACCATAACAAAAAATACCGTATGGGCTTAATTCCCAAACGGTATTTTTATATACTCTAAACCGGATAAACTAACTATTCTGCATCTAATCTACAAAAAACTTAATGGACATTACCAACGCCATTATCAAAGTGCCTAACTCAGGCATTTTCGACCTGTCCATAGTGAATACATACTGAACAACCGAGATCACTGCACTTACTATAACGCCCAAAGCAACACCCAATACAAAGTCCCCGGTAAATGCCGTTGTAAGAAGCATGAAGGCCAGCGGGGTCCACTCTAAGGTGGTAAAGTCCACATCTTTTAAACCTTCCATCATAGATGCGCCTATCATAATAAGAACGGGAGCTGTAGCTGCATTTGGAATTATAAGAAATAAGGGCGAGAAAAACATGGAAAGCAGGAACATGACGGCGGTCGAAACAGCCGTAAGCCCGGTACGCCCCCCTGCCTCAATTCCAGCTGCAGATTCCACATAAGTCTGCAGATTTGTAATACCGAATATACCGCCTACCGATGTACCGATGGCATCCGTGAGAAATACTCGGCTTATTCCTTCAAAGTTCCCATCTTCATCCAGCATCCCTGCCTTACCGGCCAGGCCGAGGGATGTGCCCATAGTGGAAAAGAAGTCGCTGAGCAATAAAAAAATTAATGTAGGGAGGTTGGCAAACTTAAAGACTCCCTTTACATCCGCCTTGAATGCAACATCACCGATTGAGCTTAAATCAAAATTTACTATAGATGAGGGAACTTTTACGACACCCATGAAGATTCCTATTACAGTGGTCAAGATTATAGATATAAGGTAGGCTCCGCGAACCTGATACTTTTTACCATTAATATCTACGCGTATAAAGTTTAAAACCAGCGTAATAATAAGGCCGATTAATGCAAGCTGTACGGCGGGCTGAGAGAAATCCCCCAGTCCAGAGAAATCTTCCTTTACATATCCTCCGTTTACAACCGCCATCCGGGCAAGAAATATACCGACGGCCGCTCCAATGCCTATTTTAATATTTTTAGGCATCACGCGCACCATATCCTCCCGGACCTTAAAAAGTGTTAAAAGCGCAAGTATGGCACCCGTAACGACAAACATACCCACACCGACCTGCCAGGTGGCCTGGCCGGTTGCTACTATCGAATAAGCCATTATTGCATTGGTACCCATTCCAGGGGCCAGAGCAAACGGCACCTTGGAATAAAAAGCAGACACTAGTGTAAATATTCCAGACATAAGAGCGGTCGTGATCATTACGCCCTTGGGATTCATTCCGGCATCGGCCATCATTGAAGACTGCACCACAAGAATGTAAGACATTGTGGCAAATGTAGTGATACCGGCCACTATCTCTGTTTTTACATTCGTACCCCTCTTTTTTAATTCGAAATAGTCACTCAGCATTGATTTATGCTACCCCCTATCCATATTTATACGCTTTTTTATTCAAACACAGGAATAAATTCCTGAGTAGATCCGTCTACAATACCCCTGTCCGAAATAAGGGTACCCGGCACTACGACCAGAGCAAGTCCCGTAATTTTGGGAATAATATTTTCCCCGCCGCAAACATCACATATTGCCTTTATTACTTTATCTACCTGGGGAGCTAACTCTTGGACGGGAAGGTCAGACATTAAACCCGCAACAGGCAGAGCCGCTGTGGCTTTGACCTTACCGTTTAAAACAACCGTAATACCGCCGCCCGTAGCGCACAGCTCCTTAGCCGCCACATATGCATCCTCGGGATCTTTATAAATCACACAGAAATTATGCGAATCATGAGAAACCGTAGAAGCAACGGCACCAGCGGCCAGGCCGGAATCCCTTATCACGGCAACCGTCTTGTCATCGTTTCCGTGCCTGTTGCATACAGCTACATAAGTCAGATTAGGATCACGACTTAAATCCACTAAGCCTCCAGTTACAGGCAAATCCTCTAAAACTGCCTTGTTAAAAGGCCCGCCATTATACTTGCATACAATCACATTAGTATTTACCGAATCCTGTGCATCTTGCGGAGCTTTTAGCAGAAAATCTTCGGCAGACGTGATCTGCTTCATATTCATTGTATTTGGGAAAGAATATTGTTTTTTCTCCTCTTCCCCTTCACTGGGGATATAACTTCCCCTCTCTGCCACCAGCCGCCCACCGGCAAAAACAGCTACCGGCTGTTCTCCGTCAAGTTCTTTAACAAGCTGCATGTCGGCAACATAGCCCGGCGCTATTGCGCCCAAATCAGAAAAACCATACTCCCGCGCAGCATTAAGCGTAGCGCAACGTATAGCATCCACAGGATCAGTTCCCAGCTTTATCGCTTTACGCACCACACGGTTAAGGTGGCCTGTCTCAAGAATGTCCTTTGCATGAACATCATCGGTGCAAAGAGAGACAAAATCAAGATAACGCATATCCTTTAAACCCTCAAGCTGCTCCTTTAGAAAATCGGTCATTGAGCTGGACTTTAAATTAATATGAATCCCCGTGCGCAGCTTTTGGGCACATTCCTCGGCAAATCGGCATTCATGATCACTCTTTGGCCCAGCATCAGCATATGCCTGCATCTCTTTACCCCTAAGTCCAGGAGCATGGCCCTGGATAAACACATCCCTTTTAAGTCCCTCCTCTAATATATCGTGCATTCGCTGCTCGTTTTTTACAACATTAACATAATCCATAACCTCGGCTATTCCGATAACACCTGGGGTATCCAAAAGCTCCCCTATCTCCTTCGAAGTAAAAGAAGCTCCGGCTCCTTCCAGTGCCGGCACAGACGGTACGCATGACGGAGCAAGTACATACTGGCGCAGCGGGGTTTTCTTCGCGCTTTTTAACATAAACTTTATACCCTCGATACCCATCACATTACCAATCTCGTGAGGATCCGTTACTACGGTGGTTGTTCCCCACGGCAAAACTGCCTTGGCGAACTGCTCCGGAATCATCATTGTGCTTTCTACATGCATATGGGTATCGATCAAACCCGGAATTAGATAGGCACCCTGTCCGTCATATACGCTGCTGCTCTCTAAGGTGGTTTCTTCACCCTCCATGCGAACACGGACAATCATTCCATCTAAAGCATCCACACAGGCTGGATAAATTTCGCCGGTGATGACATTAACAAACTTTACATTCTTAATTGTTAAATCACACGGTATTTTTTGCATAGCCGCAGCAATAAGGCGGCTTCTGTCAGTAGGACCGGTTGTTCTCATATTATCTCCTCCGATTTAATAATAAATAAAAAAAGACAAGGATACAGTGTTCCTTGTCTTTTTATGCAATAATTAAAGAATCGTAGAATAATATAAAAAATTAAACTGCGATTTCGTTAAAGCAATTGAAAAGAACACCATAGCGTAGATGGTTTGCGGCCATCGCGTAGAAACGTCCACACCGTATTTGTGAACTTATATGGCAATCATATTCTCAATAATATTCAATTTTATAATTGGATTATACCACCTCTTGCTGATAAAAGCAATTATGATTCTTTTAAATATATTTTTATTTTTGTTGGTTGATAAACACTGGTCACAGCTATTTTGAATATATATATATTACCTCAAAATACAGCTTTCTAATAAATTATTCATTTTTATTTTCTTAAGGATTATTATTTTAATGTATATAACGTTAAAATTATATATTTTATACATATTAAATGAATAATACATATTTCTCATTACATGAATTATATTTGCGGCTGGCATGTCGGTTGCACTATGTAACTTCAAAACGCTTATTGAATATCTGTTGATAATTTGATATCATAATTGTGGATAACTTTTTTATGAAAGTATTTTTCCACAGACTGTTGATAATTTTGTGGATAATTTGTTTATAATTTTTGTTAATTACGCTTTAATTATAATTCACATCCTGTTAATTTGTTGATTAAATTTTCCACATACCATTTGGTCTTTGTAAAATACGAGACCTTAGGTTATACAAAACCGGATGGCCGCGGCAAATTATAAATAAAAGGCGGCAAACATGAAAACAGAAATATGCCCGGGGCATGTTTCCAAATTTACAGACATGACCAAAACAGCTATGTCACCAGTCTGTGGCCTCCTTACTCATTAAGGAGGCCAAAATATCTTATTAGGGGGACGCAATATGGATGAGCAACTTCAAAACCTCTGGGGCAAGGTAACTAAGCGTGTAAAATTAGAACTTACCGAGGTAAGCTATAATGCATGGTTTAAACTATTAATTCCACTGGACATGAATATAGACACCGTTACCTTAGGAGTAACCAATTCCTTTACTTGTAATGTTATAAACGAAAGATACATAGGATTTCTCACCAGTATTGTCGAATCTGTCGGTGAAAAAAAATACAAGGTTGAGGTCAAGGTAATTGATAAGAACGAATATGAAAAGCAAAATAGCAAGACGGATTTTCCTGACAACCTAATAAATTTTCTCAATCCAAAATATACGTTTGATACCTTTGTCATAGGCAACAGCAATAGATTTGCTCATGCTGCATCATTGGCAGTAGCACAATCTCCGGCCCATGCATACAACCCTCTTTTTATATATGGAGGCGTCGGCCTGGGAAAAACACACCTTATGCACGCTATAGGCCATTATATATTAAGTAATAACAAGAACATGAAGGTACTTTATGTTACCTCTGAAAAATTTACCAATGACTTGATAAATGCCATAAAAGATGATAAAAACGAAGAATTCAGAAACAAATACAGAAGCGTTGATGTTCTTTTGATCGATGATATTCAGTTTATAGGAGATAAAGAGCGGACCCAGGAAGAATTCTTCCATACTTTTAATACGCTTTATGAATCCAACAAACAGATTGTTGTATCTTCAGACCGACCGCCCAAGGAGATCCAGCAGCTGGAAGACAGATTGATTTCCAGGTTTGAATGGGGTCTCATTGCAGATATACAGCCTCCGGATTTTGAGACCAGAATAGCCATACTAAAGAAAAAAGCGCAACAGGAAAATATAGAAATCCCCAATGATGTTATGGTCTATATGGCTAAACAGATTCAATCCAACATAAGGGAATTGGAGGGTGCACTCATTAAAGTAGCTGCCTATAGTACTTTTATTGATACAGATATTACTGTAGATATGGCCCAGGAGGCTCTTAAGGATATATTAAGGCAAAATGCAAAAAGAGAAATAAATGCTCAGTTTATAGAAGAGGTAGTGGCTAAAAGATATAATATTAAGATCTCAGACATGAAATCCAAGAAAAGGACAAAGAACTTTACCGTTCCGAGGCAGGTAGCCATGTATCTGTGCAGGGAGCTTACAGATATGTCTCTTCCTAAAATAGGTGATGAATTCGGCGGAAAAGACCACACTACCGTCATACATTCCTGTGACAAGATATCTAAAGAAATTAAAAATGACAGTGAAATGAGGTCTACTATTGAAAGTATTAAAAAAGAGATATTAGGAGAGTAATTCACAGTTTACACGTTAATAACACCTGTGGAAAAAAATATTTCATTGCATCTTAATATTATATGTTTTAAAGTGTGATTTTAGAACTATTTTTTTAACACATTTTTGTACAAGCCAATGTGTCGTCTTATATTAAATTAAGATGGTTTTTAACAAATCCACAGCTCCTACTACTACTGTTAATAAAATATATAAAGAAAAGAGGAAAAGAAATGAAGATAACCGTAAACACACAAGAAATACAAAATGCTGTTAATAGAGTACTTAAAGGAATAAATACTAAAACAACCATGCCTATATTAGAAGGTATATACATAAAGGCTGCAGATAATAAAGTAACCATGATAGCCACTGATCTTGAGCTTACTATAATGACACATATTTCGGCCAATATATCAGAAGAGGGAGAAACGGTTATCAATTCGCGGATATTTTCCGATATTGTAAAGACAATGCCCGGTTCCGATATCATAATAGAGGTAAAAGATAACAAAGCAGTACTTAAAAGCTTAAATAGTGTATTTAACATCTCTTGTTTTAATCCTGATGAATTTCCTCAGCTACCGGAAATGCAGGCTGATGAAGGGATAGTATTGGATCAGGAAACTCTAAATTCCATGATTAAGGGAACAATATTTGCAGTTTCAACAGATATGTCACATCCCATATTAAACGGATCACTTTTGAAGATTGAAGATGGAAATGCGGTAATGGTTGCACTGGACGGTTACAGGCTCTCAATCAGGAAGTATAATATAGATAAGGATGTCAGTCTTAAAATTGTTATACCTTATAAGGCCTTAAACGAGCTCACAAAACTGCTGGAAACGGGAAAGGTTACCATATCTGCCGGGGCTAATCAGGCCGTCTTTGACATGGGACATACCACTGTATATACGCGGCTTCTTGAGGGAGAATATATACAGTATGAGAATATTATACCAGACGAGAAGAATCTGGTATGCGAGATAAAGACGGAAGAGATCGTGGACACCATAGAGAGAGCCAGCCTGATTTCCAGTAACAGAAAGACTTTGGTCAAGTTTACTTTTGATGGCGATTATGTAGGTGTGGAGGCCAGGGATGAACGCGGCTACTTTAATGAAGGACTGGACATAAAGGCGGACGGTCCCGGTCTTTCCATAGCTTTTAACTCGGTATATCTTTTGGATGCGTTAAGGACGATAGAAGATAAAACCATTAAAATGGAGCTTTTAAGCGGGATGTCACCTTGTATAATCAAGCCAACGGCAGGTGAAGAATACCTATATCTTGTATTGCCAGTCAAGATGAAGGAGGACTGATTGTATATGGATTTAAAAATAAATTCGCACTACATCACGCTGGGGGATTTTTTAAAGTTTTTTGGCCTGGCCGCTACAGGCGGGGATGCAAAAATGATAGTAAAGTCAGGAGGCGTCCTGGTGAACGGAGAGGTATGCATTATGAGGGGTAAAAAACTCATGGAAGGCGATACGGTTGAGTATGACGGCCATACATATACAATAAAAGAAAGTAAATAATCTGTAGTATAGAGGTGTGCAGGTCTATGTATATAGAGGAGCTTAAATTAGAAAATTATAGGAACTTCAAAAAGCTTTATCTGGAGTTTGATAAGGGGATTAATATGGTCCTGGGCAATAACGCCGTAGGAAAAACCAATATACTTGAATGCATATACCTGCTCAGCCGGGGTAAATCCTTTAAGACACAAAGATTAAATGAAATTATAAATTATGATGAAAACAATTTTTATGCAAATTTAAAAGCTGTAAGAGGCTCGGGAGAATTCTCTGTACGTTATGGTTACAATAGGGATGGTAAAAAACAAATAGGTTTAAACGGTATGAATATCAATAAGAACTCTGAGCTGCTTGGAAATTTATACACAATTCTCTTTGTTCCGGAAGATCTTTATATTGTAAAAGGAAACCCCAAGCAAAGAAGGGATTTTATTGATGAAGTCTTAATACAGATAAGACCTAATTATAGGTATGATTTGATGAGGTACTACAGAACTTTAAAGCAAAGGAACAACCTTCTTAAAAATATTGCAACAAAACCCTCTTTGCGGTATACTTTATACTCGTGGGATCAACAGATAATAGCATATGGGCTAAAGATAGCCAGTATGAGGTCAAGATTTGTAAATATTATTTCCGGTATTGCGTCGCGCATTCATAAGAAATTAAGCGGCGGAGAAGAATTAGATGTTAAATATATTGTCAACTTTGGGAATAATAAAGATGATTACGTTAATTTAATAAAGGAAAGCGCGGATAAGGACATATCATATGGACTTACCACCATAGGACCTCACCGTGATGATATAAAAATACTTCTTGATGGAAGGGAAGCTAAAAACTACTCATCCCAAGGTCAACAAAAGACTATAGCCTTAAGTCTTAAATTATCAGAAATAAAAATTGTCGAAAAGGAGATTGGGGAGAGTCCAATATTTTTACTTGATGATGTTTTCTCAGAATTAGATGAAGAACGTAAGGGTTTTATAATAGACACTATAAGTGGAATGCAGTCTTTGATCACAGCTAACGAGCTGTATCTTGAAGGAGACTGGAATAAAATAAGGTTGGGGGTGGTATGATGTTCCTTCATATTGGGAGGAGTATTGTTATACCGTTAAGAAGTCTCATAGGTATAATAGACTATGATTCATTCATATCATCGGAAATAAATCAAGATTTTATAAATATATACCGAGAAGAGGGTTTTTTAAAAAATAAAATTACCAAAGATGTCAAATCTCTTGTATTGGTAGAAGAAGATGCAAAATATTATATTTATTGCTCTCCCATATCGTCCGTGACCTTATATAAGAGAGCTGCAAATCCGTATGAAATAACTGAATAGGTGGTGAATTAATGGATACGGAGAGATATGATGCTAATGAAATCCAGATCTTAGAAGGTCTGGAAGCAGTAAGAAAGAGACCAAGTATGTACATAGGGTCTACAAGCTCCAAGGGTCTTCATCATCTTGTATACGAGGTGGTGGATAACAGTATTGATGAAGCGATGGCAGGCATATGTACTGAAATAAACATTACATTAAATGAGGACGGTTCATGTACAGTTAAGGATAACGGCAGGGGTATCCCGGCAGATATACAGTCACAGGTTGGTAAACCTGCAGTAGAGGTTGTAATGACAATTCTACATGCAGGAGGAAAATTTGGTGGCGGAGGATATAAGGTATCAGGCGGATTGCACGGTGTAGGTGTATCTGTTGTAAATGCATTATCAGAGTGGCTGGTTGTAAAGGTCCATTGGGAAGGTAATGCTTATAAACAAAATTATGAAAAGGGAAAGCCGATAACCAAACTTGTTAAAATCGGACCAGTAGAAGATCATGGGACAATGGTCACATTTAAACCGGATAAAGAGATATTTGAAGATGTTAATTTTGATTATAACGTACTGGCAACAAGGATGAGGGAACTAGCTTTTTTAAATAATGGTCTTCGAATAACTCTGGAAGATAAAAGAAACGAAAAGAAAGAGACATTTCAATATGACGGCGGGATAAAATCATTTGTAGAATACTTAAACAGGTCTGCAAATGTTCTTTATAAAGATCCGATATATATTTACGATAAAAAAGACGATGCGGAAGTCGAGGTAGCTCTCCAGTATAACGACTCTTATAATGAAACTATATTTAGTTTTGCTAATAATATAGATACGCAGGAAGGCGGTACTCATCTCACGGGATTTAAAAATGCCATAACAAAAGTAATAAATGATTATGCAAGAAAATATGAGATATTGAAGGATGCCGATAAGAATCTTCAGGGTGGCGATGTTAGGGAAGGACTTACGGCGGTCCTTAGCGTGAAGTTAACCGATCCGCAATTTGAAGGTCAGACAAAGACTAAGCTAGGTAACAGTGATATCCGGAGTTTTGTTGAAAATGCGGTCTATGAGAAACTTGAGGCATTTTTTGAGGAAAATCCTTCCGTGAGTAAAACAATCCTTGATAAAGCAATGACTGCATCGCGAGCCAGAGAGGCAGCCAGAAAAGCGAGAGAACTTACGAGGCGCAAGGGTGCTTTAGACTCAATGCAACTGCCGGGAAAGTTATCCGATTGCCAGGAGAAAGATCCTGCTCTGTGCGAACTTTTTCTTGTTGAGGGTGATTCCGCAGGTGGTTCCGCAAAATCAGGTAGAGACAGAAAGATACAGGCTATACTGCCTTTAAGGGGAAAGATACTCAATGTAGAGAAGGCAAGATTGGATAAGGTATTGAGCAGTGATATGATAAAGGCAATGATAACTGCTATAGGTGCGGGTATAGGAGAAGATTTCGATATCAATAAGGCAAGATACCATAAGATCGTATGTATGACCGATGCCGATGTTGATGGGAGCCATATAAGGACATTGATACTAACTTTCTTTTATAGGTATATGCCCGAGCTTATAAAAGAAGGATATATTTATATAGCTCAACCCCCTTTGTACCGGGTTCTAAAGGGTAAGTTTATGAAGTATGTTTATAGCGATCAGGAATTAACAAAAATATTGGATGAAATAGGCCATGAAGCAGAAATACAGAGATATAAAGGTCTAGGAGAAATGGATGCCGAGCAGTTGTGGGATACGACATTGAACCCTGAGACAAGGACAATGCTGAAAGTAAATATGGAGGATGCAGTAGCCGCTAATGACATATTTACAGTATTGATGGGACAGAACGTTGAGAAGAGACGTGAGTTTATACAAGAGAATGCTCACCTTGTCAAAAATCTGGATGTATAAGGAGGCGGCTTAAATGGATGAAGAAAAAAATAATAATATAGTACCTGTAGATATTAAAGATGAGATGCAGAATTCCTATATAGATTATGCTATGAGTGTTATTGTGAGCAGAGCACTTCCTGATGTCCGCGACGGATTGAAACCTGTTCACAGGCGGATTTTATATGCAATGAACCAATTGGGCCTGTCACCGGACAAACCATATAGAAAAGCAGCACGTATTGTAGGTGATGTTCTTGGTAAATATCATCCGCACGGCGATTCCGCAGTTTATAACGCAATGGTTAGGCTGGCTCAGGACTTTTCAATAAGGTATCTATTGGTTGACGGTCACGGAAATATGGGTAGTGTCGACGGGGATCCACCGGCTGCTATGAGGTATACGGAGGCTCGACTCTCACGTATTTCTCTGGAGATGCTTAACGGCATTAATGAGGATACGGTTGATTTTATACCAAACTTTGATGAGACTCTTAAGGAGCCTACCGTTCTTCCCAGCCGTTTTCCCAACCTTTTAGTTAATGGTTCCCAGGGTATAGCTGTGGGAATGGCTACAAACATGCCTCCTCATAATTTAGGTGAGGTAATAGACGGCATAATTGCTGTGATTGATAACCCTGAGATGAGTATAGAAGAGATAATGGAATACATAAAGGGACCTGATTTTCCAACCGGCGGTCTTATTATGGGAACCAAGGGTATAAAGAATGCATACACAACAGGCAGAGGGAAGGTTATAATGAGGGGAAGGACAGAGATAGAGCAGGTAAAGTCCAGGAGCCGCATCATAATAACAGAGCTGCCATACATGGTAAATAAAGCAAAACTAGTTAAAGATATAGCAAACCTTGTTAAACAAAAGAAGGTAGAAGGAATTTCGGATCTGAGGGATGAATCGGATAGATCAGGCATGAGGGTAGTGATAGAGCTAAAAAAAGACGCTAACCCCAATCTTATATTGACGAAATTATATACTCATACGCAACTGCAGGATACATTTGGTGTAATAATGCTTGCCCTGGTGAACGGCATACCTAAAGTTTTAAATCTTAAAGGTCTGATAACGGAGTATATAGACTTCCAAAAAGATGTTGTCACAAGGAAGACAAGATACCAGCTCAATAAAGCACAGGAAAGAGCTCATATCCTGGAAGGGCTAAGGATTGCATTAGATCACATAGACGAGGTTATAAACCTTATTAGATCGTCTTCTACTGTGCCGGAAGCAAGAATAGGATTAATAGACAGATTCGGTTTGAGTGAAAAGCAGGCTCAGGCCATATTGGACATGAAACTTCATAGACTCACCGGTCTGGAAAGAAAGAAAATAGACGAAGAGTATGAGTCTTTAATGAAGGATATAGCGGGTTACAATGAAATTTTAGGAAACAATGAGGTTTTGCTTAAGGTAATTAAGGATGATCTTATAAGGATAAAGGGTAAATATAATGATGAGAGAAAAACCGAGATTGTACCACAGTATGCGGAGATAGAACTTGAAGACCTGATTAAAGAGGAGGATGTGGTTGTTACAATCACTCATTTTGGATATACCAAGAGACTGCCTATAACCACATACAGAAGTCAGAAACGAGGCGGTAAGGGACTTATAGGTATTACAACCAGGGAAGAAGACTTTGTAGAGAATATACTGATTACCTCCACCCATGATAACCTGCTGTTTTTTACAGACTTTGGTAATGTATACAGGCTTAGGTCTTTTGAGATACCGGAAGAGAGCAGGCAGGCAAAAGGTATGGCTTTGGTAAACTTATTGCAGCTTAAAGGCGGCGAAAAAGTAAATGCCATTTTACCTGTTAAGGATTTTGATGAAGATTTATGCGTTATTTTTGTAACAAAAAATGGTCTCATCAAAAAGACGGTTTTAAATGAGTATGCCAATGTAAGAAAAAGCGGCATAAGGGCGTTGTCTTTAGAAGAGGATGATAAGTTAATTTCTGCTCGTCTGATTAAAAAAGATGAAGAAGTAATAATTGGCACAAAGAACGGTATGTGCATCAGATTCTCTGAAAAGGACGTAAGGGCATCTGGAAGGACTGCCAAGGGTGTTATTGCCATTGACTTAAGTGACAGGGACGAGATAATAGGTATGGACAACATTGACGGTTCAGGGTATGTGCTTACTGTTACTGATAGGGGCTTTGGTAAGAGAACCAAAGCTTCAGAATACAGGTCGCAGGCAAGAAACGGTAAGGGAATAAAGGCGTATAACATGACCGGTAAAAATGGCCGGGCTATTACCATAAAGATGGTAGAATCAAAGGATGATCTAATGATCACTACAATGAGCGGAAATATAATAAGATTAGAGGTTAAGGATATACCTAAGTTGCACCGGAACAGCCAAGGAGTAAAGCTTATAAAGCTGGATGATAATGATGAGGTGGTTTCAATAGCTTTGGTAATAGATGACTAAAATAATAAATAAAAAAAGATACCAAAAATAAATTGGTATCTTTTTTTATTTATTATTTTAATAGGAGTATTAATCTAAAAAAATAGGAAAACTATATATAATAGAGAAACTACGCTAGATGAAGAAAATATGATTAACATTGGTAAAAACATCAAAAGTATGGACAAAATAACGCTTTTATGGGTAAATACAGAATTTGACCATAGTATAATAAGTTCTATAATAATGTGATATGCGGGGTGAATAGTGGTGAATAGTATGGAATTTGGAGCTAAAACAATGTTTACAGTGCCAATATTGGGCGGAATTCCTGTGACTGACTCTGTTGTAGTAAGCTGGTTTATAGTAGCAATTCTCGGTTTACTCTTTTGGATAGGTGGCAGGCGACTAAAAAATATACCCGGTGGGCTGCAAAATGTATTAGAAATCGTACTGGACTTCATAGATTCTTTTGTTACGGATGTTACCGGACCTAGAGGTGAGGCTATAGTTCCGTATGTAGGTACGATTTCATTATATCTTATCGTAGCTAATATCATAGGTGCATTCGGGATAAGTCCTCCGACCAGGGATGTTAATATTGCAGCTAGTCTAGCTGTGCTTACAATGCTTTTTGTTATATATTCGAGCATTAAGGCAAGGGGATTTAAAGGTTGGCTTAAGAGTTTTACCGAGCCTTTATCAATAATGGTTCCTTTTAAAATAATGGACCTTTTTACCAGGCCTCTTTCTCTTGCCGTCCGGTTATTCGGGAATGTAATGGCAGGATTTATAATAATGGAGCTTGTTAAAGGTTTTGTACCGATGATTGTTCCATCATTTTTAAGCCTTTACTTTGACTTTTTTGATGGAGTAATCCAGGCTGTAGTATTTTCGCTTTTAACCGTCATGTATGTGAATGAAGGCATTGAAAAAGCGGAATCATAAAAACTAAGGAGTGATTAATATGTCTGTTGCAATGGCTGCCGCAATAGCGGCTTTATCAGTTATAGGTGCCGGTCTCGGCATAGGTTATGCCACCTCAAAGGCAGTGGAGGCTGTGGCAAGACAACCAGAAGCTTCAAATAAAATTACCACAATATTTCTGTTAGGTGCCGCATTATCAGAAGCAACCGCCATATACGGGCTTTTGGTTGCCATACTTATAATATTTTTTGTGAAATAGAGGGGGCAAATAATGCTAAATATAAATTTATGGACATGGGTTTGGAATATCGTAAACATTATTGTACTCTATTTCCTTTTTAAGAAATTTCTATATAAACCCATGACAAAGTTTTTGAAAGACAGAAGTGACAGGATTAAGAAAACACAGGATGAGGCAAAACAAGATAAAGTAGAAGCAGAAAAGATAAAAAAGGATATTCAAAAGTCCTTTAATGAAACAAATGAAAAAACCCAGCAAATGATTAAAGAAGCGCATGACAGGGCTGAAAGCGAATACGATGAGATTATTTCCGAAGCCAGGAAGGAAGCTTCTAATATTGTAGAAAAGGCACATGACGAGACAATGGCTGACAGGGAAAAGATGCTTAAGGACCTAAAAGCCGAGGTCGTCGATATGGTTATTGAAACTACCGACAAGATAATGGAGGTTAAACTTAACCCCGAAGAAGACAAAGAGCTCATAAATAATATCTTGGATGAGGTAGTTAATAGTAAATAACCATGCGAAAAATACTTGTGATTAAAATGATGAATGTTTATGATTGGAGATAAGCTATGATTGAGGATGATATCATGAATAAAGAGGAGTCAAAGACGCTTACTGTTATTATGGCCAGGCCGATAAGCAGTGATTTTCAATCAGTCCTGGAAAAGAATATAAAAAGAGAATTCGGCAGCGAGATATATATAAAGTATTATACGGATCCCTCAATGATAGGTGGAATAAAACTCCGTACGGAAAAAAACAGAATAATTGACTATAGTATAAAGGGCAAAATAGAAGCATTAAAAGATCATTTACGTGAAGAAATAAAAAATGGTGAAAACAATGAAGACAGTAAAGACGCTATAAAAGATGCCATTGACGATTTCAATTATCAGCCGGAATGGGAAGAAGAAGGTCATGTCTTAAGTTATACAGATGGAATAACACAGATAGATGGCCTTGAAAACTGTATGAACGGTGAGCTACTGGACTTTGGTAACGGTAATTATGGGATGGCTATGGATCTTAATGCAGATACCATAGGTGCGGTTCTATTAAGCAATGAGCCCGTATCTGAAGGATCCGTTGTCAAAGGTACAGGAAGGGTTGTAAGCGTGCCTGTGGGAGATAAGCTTCTCGGACGGGTAATCAATCCTTTAGGTGAAGCACTGGATGGTAAAGGAGAAATTCCACGGGAAAAATTAAGGCCCATTGAAAACCCCGCACCGGATATACTAGACAGGCGACCCGTAGACGCTCCTCTGGAGACAGGTATTTTAACTATAGATTCTCTTATCCCTATAGGCAAGGGCCAGAGAGAGCTTGTCATAGGAGACAGGCAAACTGGAAAGACAGCTATCGCCATAGATACCATATTGAATCAGAAAGGCAAAGATGTAAAATGCGTATATGTGGCCATAGGACAAAAGGAATCTTCCGTATCCTCTATTGTCAATACCTTAACTGAATTAGGTGCAATGGATTATACGGTGGTTGTTTCAGCTTCCGCGTCTGATTCGGCTGCAATGCAGTATATAGCGCCTTATGCAGGTTGCGCCATAGCGGAAGAATGGATGTATTCCGGTAAGGACGTACTGGTAGTATACGATGATTTGTCAAAGCATGCTGTAGCTTACAGGACACTTTCACTACTTTTGAGGAGACCGCCCGGAAGAGAAGCATATCCCGGTGACGTATTTTATCTCCATTCGAGGCTTCTTGAAAGGGCTGCCGCACTTTCGGATAAAAAGGGCGGCGGTTCGATGACGGCTATACCTATAGTAGAAACGTTAGAGGGAGATGTAGCCGCATATATACCGACAAATGTCATCTCCATAACCGATGGGCAGATATATCTAATGACAGACCTATTCTTTAAGGGAGTAAGGCCTGCCGTCGATGTAGGGCTTTCCGTATCCAGGGTAGGAGGAGCCGCACAAACAAAGGCAATGAAGGAAGTCGTGGGTAGCCTTAGACTGAACTTGGCACAATATAATGAGATGCAGGTATTCGCCCAGTTTGGTTCCGAGTTGGATAAAGCCAGCAAAGACATGCTAGATTTAGGAAATAGAATAATGGAGATATTAAAACAGGAGCAATATAAGCCATATGTAATGTTTGATGAGGTAATATCCATATTTGCTGTCACAAATGGATATTTTAAAAATATAGACGTTAATAAAGTACGTCAGACAAGGGATGGTCTGCTTAGTTATCTTCATGCCAACCATAAGGATTTGGTGGATGAAATAAATAAAACCGGAGACGTTACCGATGATATAAAAGAAAAGCTGGACAGTGCTATAAAAGATTTTCTGAATGAGGGAAAAAGCAATGTCTGAAAGGGATATAAAACGTAGAATTAGAAGTGTAGGCGAGGTACAGAAGATAACCAGGGCGATGTACTTGATATCCAGTGCCAACTCACAGAAGGCTAAGGACAGACTCAGTATAGCCGACCCGTATTTTACACGTATACAGGAAACGATGAAAGAACTTATAGAGCACACGGATCCCAAAGATATATCATTGGTAACTGATAATGGACCTAAGAGGAGAGCCGGAATAATAGTAATAACGGGAGATAAGGGTTTATGTGGAGATTATAACCATAATATAATCAATTTAGCGGAGAAAACAATGAATGAGCTTAGATATTCATACCTGCTGGTTGTAGGTGCTATGGGCAGAGATTATTTTATGAGGAAGGGTTATAACATAGATACCACTCTTCCATATACCGCACAGGATCCGACATATGCCAGTGCTGTAGCTATATCCAATATAATTTTTAAATTCTACCGGCAGGGACTATTGGATGAGGTGTTTATAGTCTACACTAAATATATAACATCATTTAAACACACTCCTACAGTGCTCAGGGTTTTACCGTTGGATCAGGAGACGTTAGGTGTAAAGGAAAGGCAGAGATCACACATAATGCTTAAATATATACCCTCTCCGCAGGCTGTATTTAAAATACTTACTGAGTCCTATATAAAGGGCGTTGTATATGGTGCTCTGGTAGAATCCTATGCATCGGAACAGACAGCAAGAATGACAGCAATGGACAGTGCTACAAAGAATGCCGAGGATTTAATAGACAAATTTAAACGACTTTATAATAAAGAAAGACAGGGTAAGATAACACGAGAGATATCAGAGATAATATCTTCCAGCGAGGTTTTGAGGTAAAGGAGGATAACAATGGCTAATATAGGTTATATAACTGCTGTAAGGGGACCGGTGGTGGACGTTGCATTTAAAGAAGACCTTCCGGCAGTAAATAATGCCATAAAAATAAATAGTAAAAATAAAAATATGACCCTAGAGGTAATAAATCATATAGGAAATAATATGGTGCGTTGTATTGCGCTTTCAGCTACAGAAGGATTAAAAAGAGGCCTGGAAGTTGAAGATACAGGTCATCCAATAGAGGTTCCCGTAGGGAATGCCGTGCTGGGCAGGATGTTTAATGTGTTTGGTGAGCCTATTGATGGTAAGGGACCAGTTGAAAATGCGCAGTATAGCTCCATTCATAGAGACCCTCCTGCTTTTGAAGACCAATCACCATCACAGCAGATATTTGAAACAGGCATAAAGGTTATAGACCTACTGGCACCTTATGTAAAAGGTGGCAAAATAGGTCTGTTTGGCGGAGCCGGAGTTGGTAAAACCGTCCTTATCATGGAACTTATACACAATATAGCAACACAACATGGAGGATATTCAGTTTTTACCGGTGTGGGAGAGCGCTCCAGAGAGGGTAATGAGCTTTGGAACGAAATGAATAATTCCGGTGTAATCGATAAGACTGCATTGGCTTTCGGTCAAATGAACGAACCTCCGGGTGCCAGAATGAGGGTGGCGCTTACCGGTTTAACCATGGCGGAACACTTTAGGGATGAGGAACACCAAGATATACTGCTGTTCATAGATAATATATTTAGATTTATCCAGGCTGGTTCAGAGGTTTCCACGCTTTTAGGAAGAATACCATCTGCGGTTGGGTATCAGCCCACATTAGCTAATGAGCTTGGCTCTTTACAGGAAAGAATAACATCCACAAAGAATGGATCCATTACCTCGGTACAGGCTGTTTATGTTCCGGCAGACGATATAACAGATCCAGCCCCGGCTACAACCTTTGCCCATTTGGATGCTACAACGGTACTTTCACGTAGCATAGCCGAGATGGGTATATACCCGGCTGTAGATCCGCTGGCGTCTACATCCAAGATATTAGATCCCAGGGTGTTAGGTATGGAACATTATAATGTGGCAAGGAAAGTGCAGGAGATACTTGAAAGATATAAGGAACTCCAGGATATCATAGCCATATTGGGAATGGAAGAGCTAAGTGAGGAAGACAGGCTTACGGTTTACAGAGCCAGGAAGATTCAGAGATTTTTATCTCAGCCGTTTTTTGTGGCGGAACAATTTTCAGGTAAACCGGGTAAATACGTACCTTTAAAGGAAACAATAAAGGGATTTAAGATGTTGATTGAGGGCGGGCTGGACGATGTGCCTGAATCTGCATTCTTTATGGCCGGAAGTATTGATGAAGTCATCGAAAGGGCCAAAAAGATGGAACAAAAGGAGTCTTAAGAATGGCTAAATTTCATTTAGTAATAAATACACCGACGCGTGTGTTTTATGATCAAAACGTTGATTCATTAGTAGTAAAAACTTTTGATGGTGAGATCGGTATACTGAAAGGTCACGAGCCTGTAGTTATTCCTATAGAGGTAAGTCCGATAACTATTAGAAACGACAGTGATACTAAGAAAGCATATATTTCAGGTGGTTTTATGAATGTCATGGATGATATTGTGGAGGTATTCTCAGATGACGCCCTATGGCCGGAGGAAATAGATATAAGGAGAGCGGAGGAATCTGTGAAGCGTGCGGAGATGCGTATAAAGACAAAAAACAGCCAGGCGGAATTTGCACGAGCCCGGGCCTCGCTTGCTCGGGCCATGGCTAGATTAGAAGTTGCAGAGAGAGGCCCGAAGGTGATAAGATAAAACTTTTATTAGCTATGCATGAATATTTAAGGTAATCAAAGCATATAGATTATATTTGGCTATAATTAGGTATACGGTAGTATGTAAGACATATTTAACTCTTTACATTAAGACTGACAGGTGATAATATAATACCTGCACCTCACTGAGAGGCGAGCAAGACGAGTAAAAAAAGAAGTTGACAAGAGTAGTAAGTAAGTGCTAATATAAGAAGGTCGCACGATGGCAAGTAAATAGAGCGGAACGCCAGAA